>Ga0209596_1000104_pt1 | contig 74419 bp, 60 predicted proteins | sample M_130807_MF_Meta_FD_187314 | JGI IMG/M metagenome (GOLD analysis project Ga0209596, IMG submission 187314) | Freshwater microbial communities from Lake Montjoie, Canada to study carbon cycling - M_130807_MF_MetaG (SPAdes) (version 2) | ecosystem: Environmental > Aquatic > Freshwater > Lake...
TATTTTGGCGGATGTTGGCGAAAGCGCCATTTTTTATGATAAAAAATTTGATGAATTGAGTGCTAATCAAGAAATTGATATCGCGCAAACCCAGAAAATATATGCCATGGCCGATGATTTGCATGTGCCAGAAAAATGTCCAATTCCCGCGGATCAACTTGTTTCTAGGCGCGGAATTGAAGTCGGTCAGGTTTTTAATTTTGGCCTAAAATATTCTAAAGCCATGGAGGCTTCAGTGATGGGGGCGGGTGGCGAAAAAATTTATCCAAATATGGGTTCTTATGGCATTGGCGTTTCTCGTGTTGTGGCGGCCGCGATTGAAGCTAATCATGATGAAAATGGCATTATTTGGCCCGCTCAAATTTCTCCTTTCGATGTAATTTTAATCAATATTCGAGTTGGCGACGAAGCTTGTGATAAGGCTTGCGAAGAGCTTTATTCAAGACTTCAAAACAAAGGCATCGAAGTGCTTTATGATGATACCAAAAATAGTTTGGGACAAAAATTTTCAGTGGCGGATTTAATTGGCGTGCCAACGCAAATTATCGTCGGGCCAAAATCTTTAGCTTTAGGAAAAGTCGAAATTAAAAATCGCAAAACTGGCGAGAAGAGCGAGGTTTCGCTTGATGAGGTGATGCTGAGATTTTTAAATTAAATTTAAAAATCAAAACTCCATATTCAAACTCGCCTTGAAAGATCGCACGGAGCCGAATTGCAAATTATTATTATTGTGCGCGGTGAGAAAATATTTTTTGTTAAAAATATTTTCGACATTGATTTGTGCTCGAGTTTTCTCGTCAATTTTGTAAAATAAAGCGCCGTCAAAACGATTAAATCCTTTTAATTTTACTTTATTGTCAACCGCCGAATATTGGCTTGATTGTTTGATAAATCCAAGTCCAAAACTTAATTCTTGAGAAAATTTATATTTATTCCACAAAGCAATTTTATTGCTTGGAGTCAAAGCTAATTTATTGCCTTTTTTGGCATCAAGCGTTGCGCTAGAAATGCGAGCATCAAGATGGGAGTATGACGCAATCACTTCGATATTTTTATTAATTTTGCCCGTCGAAGAGGCTTCAAAGCCGCGAATTTTTGAACTTCCCGTTAAAACAAAATAGCCCGAACCGCTTGGGTCATTGGCGCGAGTGTTGGTGCGATCTAATTGAAAAATTGCGGTGTTAAAATTAAGTTTTTCGGTGATATCCCATTTGGTACCGAATTCATAATTTTGTAATTTTTCTGGTTTTAAAAATTTTGATTTGGCGTCAAGTGCAGAAAATTGGTCGCCGGCACTTGGCAAATAACTGGTGCTGTAGCTCGAATAGATTGAAAGATTTTTTTTAGGTTTGAAAACCAAACCGACTTTTGGCGAAATAAAGTTATCACGTCTTTTAAAATTTTGCCCGGTGTTTTTATTTTCAAGTTTAATATCAAAGCTATCGAAGCGAAGCCCCGCTGTAAGCTCGAAATGCTCGTTCAAAGTGATTTGATCTTGCAAATAAGTTCCCAAAACTGCGACGGTTGATTTATTGTTAATATCGCTCGAAGCTCTTTTATAAGTGATTGGAGTTAAATTTATATCATCGAAAATTGAAATTGGCAATGAGGCGTCTTTGTTGTTGAAATAGCCACTTAAACGACTTGAAGATGAATTCTGGTGAGTAATTTCAGCGCCAAATAGCGCTAAATGTTTGAGCGAAAAAGCCTCAAATTTTTTGGTAATATCGGTTTGGTTGGTAAAGTTTTTGCGCTCTTGCGCATTGTTATAAGCCAAAAGATTAAACTGATTGTTACCGCCAACTTCGCTACCGGCATAAACATTTTTATAAAATTTTGAATATTGCGTAAAGCGGGTGTAATTTTTTAATTGAAATTGATTTTGAAATTCATGATTGATGGTGGCGAAGGCGGAATCTAATTTATTTTCAGAATCATTTTCATTTGGATTACCAAAGAATTTCGAGGCGGAAGTTTTAAGCGGTTCGCCATTTTTCGAAGGGACGCCACGATCGTTAAAGCGATTATCGTAAAAATGTTCATAACCAAATCTAACATCGGTATTTTTGCCAAGAACAATTGTGCCCGTAGGGTTAAAACCAAAACGTTCTAAATTGCCATAATCACGAAAACTTTGTGATTTTTCATAAAAACCATTGAAGCGAAGCGATAATTTATCGTTAATTTTTTCGCTTAAATCGGTTTGTAAACGACGATTTTCAAAGGATCCGCCCGATAAAATAATTTGTCGTTTTTTGACGCCATCGGCAAATTTAGAAACTCGATTAACCAAGCCACCAGCGCCACCGCGACCAAATGCCAAAGCGTTAGGACCGTTCAAAAATTCAACTTTTTCAATGTTATAAAAATCGCGAAAATATTGCATATCGTCGCGAGCACCATCGATAAAAAAATCGGCGGTTGATGTGTTGCCACGAATTGAAATTTGATCGCGATTACCTTCGCCTTGTTGAATGTTGACGCTTGGAATATAAAGAGTCGCTTGCTCCATATTCACAATATTTTGATCGCGAATTTGTTGCTCTGAAACCGCGTTGATTGCTTGCGGAATATCGCGTAAAATTTTGTTGGTGCGAGTTGAGCTGTTTAGGCTTTCGGCTTTATAGCCATCTTGATTTTCATTGGTGGCGGTGATGGTGATTTTGGGTAAAATATTTTTTGTGGAATTATTTTTTAAAGATTCGGGCGAGGGCGATTGTTTTGCCAAAATTTCGCTACCAAAAAAACTAAAAATAATTTGTAAAATCAAAAAATTTCTAGTAAAAAAATTAGAAAAAAACATAAAAAATTATAATAAAAATTTGAAATAAAAAATGCTATTTTTATAGATTTAAATTTTTGGTTTAAAAATTGTAAAGTCTTTGCCATGTAAGCTTTATGAGGCAAAAAATTAATTTAAAATTAGCAATAACGATTATCATTATGTCAATATTTCTCTAAATAGCAAATATTTTTTTAAAACTATTCTTTTTTATTAATTTTATATTTTTTTAAAGTTTTTAAATCGATGTAATCTAAAGCTTTTGAGTTGGTTGATTCTAATTTTATTTTTGGAGCGACGCCTGCTTTGTGAGCTTCAAGCCATCTTAGAGCGCAAAGGCACCAAAAATCTCCGGCCTTCAATCCTTTAAAATTATAATTTGGCGCTGGAGTTATCAAATCATTGCCTCGCGATAATGTAAATTGCAAAAATTCTTCAGTAATTTTAGCGCAAACAACATGAGTGCCGACATCTTGAAAATTGGTGTGGCAAAAACCGTCACGAAAGTATCCTGTTAAAGGGTCAAGACAGCATGATTCAAGTTTGGTACCAAGTACATTTTTAGCATTTTCTTTAAAATTTTCATTCGGAATTTTTGTCATATTTTCGAGAGCATAAGAATTTTTTGAGAATAATATTAACAGCAATAAATTGATTATTATGTTAAATTTTTTTTGATAAATTTTATTTAATGTCATTTATTTTTTTCTCTTTTTTACATTTTTCTGAACAAAATTTAACATTGTCCCAATCCCTTTCCCACTTCTTTCGCCAAGCGAAAGGTCTTTTGCATTTTAGGCAAATTTTTTGCGGTAAATTGAGTTTTTTATGCGTCATTTTTAATTTAATTTATCGTCATCGCCAATTTTTGGAAGAGCTTTAAAAGCCTTGAGAGCTAAGTCTCGCGATTCGTCAATTTTTACAATCGGATGCGGATAATTTTCGCCCAATTTAATCCCCGATTTTTCTAAAATTTCCGTTGGTGCTTCCCAAGGTTTATATAAAAATTTAGCTGGTAAATTTTTTAATTCGGGGACGAATTTGCGAGTATATTCGCCTTCGGGATCAAATTTTTCGCCTTGTAAAATTGGGTTGAAAATTCGAAAATATGGCGCCGCGTCGGCTCCGCTTCCAGCGACCCATTGCCAACTTGCCGAGTTGCTCGCTAAATCGGCGTCGACTAAACAATCCCAAAACCATTTTTCGCCTTCGCGCCAATCGAGCAATAAATTTTTTACTAAAAATGAGCCGACAATCATGCGCACGCGATTATGCATTTGACCGGTTTGCCACAATTCGCGCATGCCGGCGTCAACAATCGGATAGCCGGTTTGACCTTTGCGCCAAGCGTGTAAAAAATTGGCATTTTTTTGCCATAAAAAATTATCAAAACGCGGTTGAAAATTTTTGTCGGGCAAATGTGGAAAGTGAAAAAGTAAATAATAAGAAAATTCGCGCCAACCAAGTTCGCTTAAAAAATGATCGAGATTTAATTCACCTTTTTTTTCTTGATAATTTTCTTGAGCAAAATGCCAAATTTGATATGGAGAAATTTCTCCAAAATGCAAGTGCGCAGAGAGTCTAGAAACATTATTTTGCGATGGAAAATTGCGTCCATCTTTATAATTTTGTAAATTATTTTTAACAAAATTTTGCATTTTTTTGTAAGCAAAATCTTCGCCAATTTGCCAATATTTTTGCATTTCTTGACCCCAATTTTTAGTTGGCAAAAGTTGCAAATTTTCTAATTTAATTTTGTTATTTGTGTCGTAAAAAATTTTAAAATTTTCAGGTTTTGGTAAGGGTTTTCTGGGCGCAGTTTTTTGCAAGCAACCTTTGCGGTAGTAAGGCGTAAAAACTTTATACGGAGTTTTGTCGCTTTTTAAAACCTCGTGCGGTTCCCACAATAAAGAGCTATTAAAGCTTTGAACAATAATATTTTTTTCTTTAAAAAATGATTTTATTTCACGATCTTTTTGAATGCGGAGTGGTTCATAACAGCGATTCCAAAACAGTCCGGCAATTTCAAAATCTGCAACTAAATTTTCTAAAATTTCTTTAGCGTCACCACAATAAAAATTTAATTTATTATCGAGAGATTGATTCAAAGATTTCAAACTGTGGTGAAGCCACCATTTGCTTGCTGAGCCAATTTTTCTATTATCGCCAACTTTTTCTTCAAAAATATAAATCGGCATGACGACGCCATTTTCTATTGCCGATAGCAAAGCAGGATTGTCGCTAATGCGCAAATCTTGACGAAACCACATGATGAATTTTTTATTCATAAACTACAAAACTAAATTGATTTTTTGATAAAAAGAACAAGAATTATAAAAAAATTTATAAAAAATGCTTCTAAAAATTAACAATCTCAATATTAGTTTTATAAATCGCAACCAACAAGAAAATTTAGTAGTTAAAAATTTTTGTTGTGAAATTGAGCCTGCTAAAATTTGTGCGTTGGTTGGGCAAAGCGGATCAGGAAAATCAATCATTGCGCTGACTATTTTAAGATTATTAAATAATGCCAAAATAACCGGCGAAATTTTATTTGAGAATCAAAATTTGTTGCAACTTGATGAAAAATCTTTGCAAAAAATTCGAGGTAAAAAAATTGGTTTTATTTTTCAGGATCCGAACACAGCGCTTAATCCCCTTCATAAAATTGGCAAACAAATCGTAGAGGCGATTAAAATTCATAATCCTAAAATTACTAAAGATGAATTAAAAAATCATTTGCATGATTTAATGTGCAAAGTTGAGCTCGAATCTTTGATTCCTAGGTTAAATAGTTATCCACATCAACTTTCGGGTGGCCAAAAACAGCGCATAATGATTGCGATTGCCATCGCCAATAATCCACAAATTATTATTGCTGATGAGCCAACGACGGCGCTTGATGCCATCGTGCAAAATGAAATTCTAAAATTGTTAAAAAATTTATCAAAAAATTTAAATATTGCTATTTTGTTAATAAGTCACAATCGCAAAGCGGTGGCGAAATTAGCCGATGAAATTATTGAAATTGGTGATAAGCTTCATAATTTAGAAACGAGCCAAGAGCATGAAAAACATGACTCCAAAGACTCTGAAAAAATTTTAGAAGTTAAAAATTTAACGGTTAAACATAAAGAATTTTATGCCAATAAAAATATTAATTTTTCTTTAAATCTTAATCAAAATTTGGGAATAATTGGCGAAAGTGGATCGGGAAAATCGACACTTGCCAAGGCTTTGGTTAATTTAATAAAATTTACTGGGGAAATAAATTTATTTGGCTATGAAAATTGGCAAAAAAATAGCCAAGAATTGCGTAAAAAAATCCAAATAATTTTTCAAGATCCATATTCGAGTTTGAATCCGCGAATGAAGGTTTGCGACATTATTGCCGAAGGTTTAATAATTCATAAAAGTACCTCAAAAAATTTCGAAAAAGATGTTCGAGAAATTATGCAAGAAATGAAGCTTGATGAAGTTTTATATGATAATTTTCCGCATCAACTTTCGGGCGGACAGAGGCAAAGAGTAGCTTTGGCGCGAAGTTTAATTTTAAAGCCGGAAATATTAATTTTAGACGAACCAACTTCGGCACTTGATTTTGTAACGCAAAATGACATTTTAAATTTACTAATTTCCATTCAAAAACAACAAAAAATTTCTTATATTTTGATTTCTCACGATTTAGAGGTGATTGCTAAAATGAGTGATTTTATTGCGGTTTTGAAAGATGGTGAAATCGTTGAATATAAAGATAAAAACTCGATTTTTTCAAAATCACAAAATGATTATGTTAGAACTTTATGTGGCTATAATTCTGCAATTGAATTCTAAAAATCTTTTTATTTGAAGATTTTTCAAAAATTTCCAGCGATGTTTTTTTAAATTATCAAATTAGATTTTTTGTTACCTTAAGATCTGCCTCGGGGACTTTCTGGAGTAAGTCGGCTGGTTCCCCACGCCCGCGCTCCAGAAGAAGGACTCCTGGGAGCCTCTGTTTCAGAATCTGCAATTTGAGGTGATTGTGCAGATTGTGGAGTTTCTGCAGGAGCTTGGGTGGAAGCAGTTGGACGCAAGTTTTGTAAGAAATTTGCCAAATCGAGCTCCCGATCTTGAAGCTCAGTTGAATGCTGACCTTGAGTATTGGTGCCTTGCCTTGCTCCGTTAAGTGAGGAAGTTGCTCTCCCACCTTGTTCTTCTCCTTGGTTTTGAGGATCGGAATTAGGAGTTCTATCATCAGTTTTTTGTTTTTTTCTCAGTCTATATTCAATCCCAGACTGGTTCTGAGGAGTTTGTGCGATAATGTTTAAACAAAGGGCAGCAACACATTGAAGTGCTGTTACTTGACCGCTAAGATTTAATACTCGCTCTTCAAGACTTAATACTTGTTTTTTAAGATCTAATCTTGAAGGAGGGTTGGATTTAGGACCTTGCTCGCTAGGTACTTGACTTTTATTGCCAACTTCTTTTTCGCAAATAATGTCAAGAGCTTTTTTGATATTGTAGTTTTTGAATCTTGTGTTTGGATATTTTTCTTGCAATTCTGGAAGAATTTTTTCTAAAGCTTTTAATCTAGGGTATAGCATGGTATTGCTACCTATTTTTTTTGAGGCTCCGCCACCGGCAATGCCTCCGGCTCCGCCACCGGCTCCGCCACCGGCTCCGCCACCGGCTCCGCCACCGGCTCCGCCACCGGCAATGCCTCCGGCTCCGCCATCGGCTCCGCCACCGGCAATGCCTCCGGCTCCGCCACCGGCTCCGCCAACGGCTCCACCACTAACGTGTTCTATTGCTTTTTCCAAAAATTCATATAATGATGATGTGTCGGCTCCTTTTTCACATAATAATTTCATTAATGCACCGGTAGCAGTTATATTTAATTTAGTATTAGTGAGAGCAAGAACTAACGGCTTTTTTTTCGTAAATGGAAGAGATTGATTGAAACCAAGGCCATAATCACCTCCTGCTTCGTTACCTCTTACGGATCCAATCTGATTAGCATCTGCTTTTTCCCCCAATAACATTTCTGGGATTTTTGTATATTTACCGATGGATCTCGCGATGGCATAATGAAGGGGGCCATTACCAAAGTCATCAATTATGTTAGGGTTTGCATTTGCCTTTAATAGAGCTTCTACCATAGAGGTCACTACTTTATTTTTATGATCTGAAAAATCCTTCGTCATGTTTTTCTTATCAGCGGGACTATGCCCATCCCCTCCCGTAAACAAAACGGCTTCGTGAAGAAGTGTTCTGCCTTTATATTTTATATTTACATTCTCTTCATTCTCTATGTATTCATTCAATTTATTAAGATTACCTTCTTTAACGGCCGTGAAAATGTCGGGAGTGTTTTGGTCGACTGGGGTGGTATTTTGCATAAATTTATGTTATTAAATTATTAATCAAATTTAGTTATATTGTTAAACTTATTTCCTTTTTTCTTTCGGCTCTTGAGCCTTTTCTCGAATTTTATTTTATAATTTTACTTCGCAAATCTGAAGTAAAAAATTATTAAAAGCAATCGCTATTTAGTAATAATTACTTTGAGTCAAAATATTTTTATTTTATTTAAAGCGTGATTTATTTTTTGTTTTTTACCGAAGAAGCCTCAGTTTTTTTTGCAATTTTTTTAAGCAATTTTACCGAAATTTTTTCATTATTTTTAATGATTTCGGGAGCGATTTTTTCATCATATTCGGGTAAATATGAAGCATAATAAAAATCAGCACTAGAGCTTGATTGCGTAGATTGAATATCATCTTTTGTGCTAACAATTTCAGCTTTTTTAGAGCTAAAAACTAAATAGCCTTTTTCAAATATTACATTAATTTCTTCGGGCTTAATCCCTGAAAATTGTAATTCAAAATTGTGGAATTTTTCATCTTCAAAATGTTGAAGAGAGGCTTGAATTTTCGATATTTTAGAAGCATCAATAATTTTTCCATTTTCTTCAAAAGATTGTTGCATTATTTTGCGATGGTTTTTAAATGCGCGCTCCATTCTTTCGTGCATTTCGTCAAATTCAGCAAAAAAATTATCATTTAAATCATCGTCGAAATCATGAAAAAAATGAGAATGATAACTTTTTTTATAAGGCTTCGAGTCTTGATGTTGTTGACAAGAATAAGTTACAAGAGAACCAATAATTAAAAAAATCGAAGCAAAAATTATTTTTGAAGAAATGATTTTTTTGTAAACTTTTTTGAGCTCAAGGCTTTTTTTATTACTAAGTTTTTGCATAATTAAAAAAATTTTGATTAATCAATTTTTAACAATAAAATATTATTTAATTTGTAAAAAATATTTTCAAGAGTCTATGTTTGGCAATAACAAAATTTTAAAAATAGAGCAACATGCGGGAGATTTTTTGGATGTTCAAGAAATATTTCCAACCTTACAGGGTGAAGGTCCTTTTGTGGGGCAGGGTGCAATATTTATTCGCTTAGGCGGTTGCAATTTGAAATGCAATTTTTGTGATACCGAATTTGATAGTTTTGAAAATTTTTCACTTGCAGAAATTCTACAAAAAGTCCTTGAGCTCGCTAAAAATTCTCAACAAAAAATTGTTAGAAAATTAGTGGTTATAACGGGTGGAGAGCCGATGCGTCAACCGCTAGAAAAACTTTGCAAAGAGTTGATTGCGTTAAAATTTTTAGTACAAATAGAAACTAACGGCACCATATTTAGAGAGCTTCCAAATGAGGTAAAAATTATTTGTTCGCCGAAAATTTCCAATCACAAATATCATGTTTTGCGTCCCGATATTCTTGAAAAAGTCGATGCGTTAAAATTTATAATTTCGGCAAATAATAATGATTATTCTGAGGTCGGCGAGGTAGGACAATCAAGTCGTGACGATGTTTTAATTTATGTGCAACCGATGGATGAATATGATGAAAAAAAGAACAAGGAAAATTTACAAAGATGCTTGGATCTTTGCGCTGAAGATGGTTATTTTCTTTCGCTTCAAACTCATAAGATCACCGGGCTAAAATGATATATCATTTTTACTTTTAAATTATCGGGGGACGATTGTTTCTTGAGAATTTGAGTTTAAAATCTTTTGTAAAGTCTCTTGATTTTCCAAAATTTTTTTTAGATCGCGCAAATTGCAAGCTCTTGGATCTTTCTTAAGAAATTTTATAAACGAATCGGCAATTTCATTGATCTTTGATTTATCTTCTTTTTGAATCAATATGCCTTTATCATGTTCAATCCAATTTGTAATAATTTTTTTAAAATCATCTTGCGTATATTGATTTAAAGGCTTGGCGGAGATCATGTTACAACGATGTTCAATCGCAGAACTAAAATTTGATCTTCCCCCGTGAGTTGCTTGATTAACGCTAGTGATAATCATAAATCCTGCTTTAGGCTTGATGCTTGAATTGGTTGGATGTTGACCAGTTAATAATGCATTGATGTCTTTTTCGAGCCCGCCTTCTTTGATGCGAGTGTTCATTTCATCAAAAACTACGATTACACCTAATTCAAAAGCTTTGATTAAATTTTCTTTAATTTTTTCCATTGGTAAACTGGCGGAAATTTTGTAATAATAATGCTTTTCTGGATCCAAATTTTCGAGCGAAGTAGTTTTTGTAATTCCGCGATTTTCTAGCACCGCTTCAATCATGACGCTTTTGCCAACTCCCGAATCACCTTTAAAAATTACGCCACAAGTTCCTAAAGATTGAGGCGGAAATTCACCGCTTTTTTGTAATTGTCTAATTTGAATTGCCGATTGTAATTCAGCAATGCTCTCTTGATTTGCTTCGGTGGCAATAAAAGTATTATTTTTAACATTTCCTAATGAGATTGGTCGTATTTTTTCAGCAATTTCTTTTAGAACTTTTTCTTGTAATTCTCGAACTGTTTCTTTGGGTAAGTCATCATGTTCAGGTTGATGTTTGACTTGATTTTTAGCTTTATAATCTTTAATTTGTTCGATAGCAATTTCTTTAAAATTGTCCTCTGTTAATGAATTGCTAGCTTTACCTGAAAGACCTGCAAAAATTGGTTTTTTTAAAATATTTTCATAAATATAAGAAGTTGGAAAATCCTGTAAATCAAACTCCTTTACCTTGCAATCTTTGAATAATTTCTGCTCGAAGCGATTACCATAACTTTTAGGATTACCGAGAAAAACAACTTTATGATTTTCGTCTAAATCATAAAATTTTCCTTGATGAAAAATTCGTTGCGAAGAATTTGGATTATTAGCTAAATCACGAAATGTTGTAAAATTAGTTGAGCCATCGACATTAAATTCATCGATTACTAAGATTTTGGGTTTACCTTCTTCTTTGTTGTTCGCCCACGACTCGAAGCTTGATAATTCATCATAAACTTTAACATCGCCTTTTATTGCAAAGCCATTTTCCTTAAGTTCGCGAAATAATGAACTTTTACCAACTCCGCTATGACCAAAGATTTGCAGAACTGAACTATCTCCAAGAAGTTTTTGCAGGGTTTCTTTGCGCTTAGCTATAAAATCTTGAGCTTCTTTCGAAGAATTTTCTGAAATTTTTTCTCCGACGCAATCAAATTCTTCTTTTACTGTTCTAGGATTCTTAGCTTGTTCGGCAGTTTTTGCAACATGCTTAACTTCGTAAAGAGAAGGGTCAAGCCAGGAAAGTTTAGTTGATTCCGGCTTCAATTCCGAAATATTTTTATCCTCAATTATAAAATGCAGATTAGAAAATTTTTGTTGCATATCTAAGATTTGCGGATGAAGTATCGATAATAATTCATCAGAAAATTGACCTTTTAGAACAACAATTTCGCCTTTCTCAAGCATAGTTTTAACAGCACTTTCGATTTTTTTAATACTAAAATGTTGCTCAGTACCACCTTCATTTGGAACTAATTTATGTTGATTTTTTTCAAATAAATCGCCATATAAAACATCCTCAATATTAACAAGATTTAGATCTTTTCTCGGTTGTTTTTGTTTAAATTCTTTTAATGATCCTTCAATATCGTTGGTGATAATTATGCGTTTTTGTTGACTAGTTAAAGTTGGCGAAAAGATAGACTGTATAGCTGATAATGGCTTAAGTTGATCTTGGAACCACTCGCTCAAATCAAATGATTTAATTGGAGGACTTGCTTGCACAAATTGTTCAAAACTTTTGCCTGGCATCTCAACATCTTTCGCCAAATAAAGCTCTAAAGAAACCTGATGTTGTTTTGCTTGATTGATTAAGCAATAAAATTGTTGATCCGATAAATTTTCGCTTAAAAAAAGTTTTAAAGGTCCGTTTCCAGATTTTCTTGATTCTTCAATGAGTCCAGGCTCTTCATGATATTCACCACCATCCTTGATTTTTGGCTGGGCTAGTAATTTATCAAAGAGATGTGAATTAATCAAATGAATATCTTTTGGTAGTGCATTCGATTTTGAATCTTTATAAATATTTAGAGTTGATGGATCTTTTTTTATTAAATCTTGAAAATTAAAGATGTCAAATTGTGGTTGAGTCGAAGGAAATTCAGTTTTTGTGAAAGACCCTGTAAGTTCGGTAAATTCAAATTCCTTTTTTTCGAACTGGACGGTTAAATCGCTTGGAATTTTTATTTCATAATTATAATAATTAATGGAGCCACTAGATTTCCCTTGCTCAAAAAAAAGTTTCATTTCTTTTTGTTGTTCGGAAGAAAAATTTTTAAAGTTTAGTTGCAAAGGGTTCTTGCTTTGTTGTTCTAAACTCTTAACAAAATCACTTTTTTGCCATTCCATTATAGCGCCTTTAAGCTCGACTCTGCCAAATAATTTTTCTTTCCAACTAGCAAAACCCTCGCCATCAATTCCAATAATTTTTTTATCTTCCGAGGGGCTTTTACCTGACAAATTTGTATATTGATCTTTTTTAATAGAGCTTAAATCAAAAGACTTGCCAAATCTTGATAATATTGATGAATCGGTGTTATTTTTCTTTGAACTATCAATACACGCAATTGTAACATTATCTGGAATTTTTTCATTATCAATTTTTCGCTTATCTTTATCAAACATCGTATTAAAAGCGACTTGAGAACTAGCGTCAAATTTCCCCCAATCGATGATTAAAACATGTTGTTTATCACTTTCTTTTTCAGCATTTTTTAGAAATGAAAAAAGTGGAGTGATGTTGGTTATTTTTGCAATTGGGGCATTTTGAGAAATACCAAGAGTTGGTTTTTCTATATTCAAATCTTGCGGTGATGAAATATAAAAAGTTTTAAAACTTGTCTCAGATGGTTCTGTGTTGAAGACCAAAGCTCCTGAATTTTGAAGAGAGCTTCCCATTTTTAGTAAATAATTTTTTAGCTCTTCTCCTTGATCAGTTTTTAAAAATAAGGAAGATTTTTTTGTCTTCAGGGATTTTTTAAACTCTTTTTCAAATTCATCTAAATTATTAATTTTTGTGAGTTGACTAAGTTTTTTTAATTCACTTTCGATTAATGAAGCATTTGGTGATAAGATTAAAGGCGATGAAGGGTCGGGAGAGGGAGTGGTCTTTGATTCCCCATTTTCTTTAGGAGTGGCAGAAGATGTTTTTTTACAATGAGTATAAATACCATGAAGAGCTACAATAGGAGTTGCAATAGCAGCTCCACAAAAAGCTAAAGGAGCTAATAAAATAGGCAATTTTTTAAAACCATCGGCTAAAGATGAAGCTGAAAAGTTATTATCAGTTTTTGTTTTTCTCTCAATGAACTCTGACCTTGCTCCTCCCATATCAAGAGTGCTCCATACTCCATATATATTTTTTACCTCGAAAAGAACATGTGTTCCTCGGGTTCCAACGATTCTAAAATCTTCGCCATATTTAAGTCCTCCTTCCGTAAATTTATGAGCCACGGCCGCCACGCGATGACGACAAGCACCTTTATTTTCAATATCGAAGAGTTCACTGAGAAATTGGTTTTTATACTTAAATTTTGGTAATTTATATTCATTATGCGAAACTCCAAAACTAAATGGTTTCAAAGCATCGCCTTTATAATCCTTTACATAATCCTCGAGTATTTGTTGAGCTTCTTTTGGTAGATCACTTAGGTCATCGGTTGGTTTTCGTGATTCCAATTCGTGACCCTGAATTATATAATGAATTTGACATTTTTCGCTGGATTTAGCATGATAAAAACCACTATTTTCATCTTTAAAAAATGTAACATTGGCTTTGGGTGGATTGGTATAGTAGCCAATAATTTCATTATCAGGAGAAATTGAGGAAAGCAGTGTTTCCTTATTTTTTTTAAATTGCGCGTAAAAGAGCAAATAGTTTGGCCTGTCGAAGCTTCTTTTTTATGATTTGTGTCGCCTTCAAATTGTTGTTGGGTTATTTTATTTATTTCAGTAATTTTTTTAGAATCATCAGCCTTGATAAATAATTCATTGTTTTTTTTGGAAAGATTCGGATTAATTTCTTCTAGTGAATCTCTAAGGCTTAAAGGCAATGATCCTGTGCGACTAATAATTTTTCCAGTTTCTTCCATGGTAAAAATACTTGGCTTTTCTTGATCTTCGCTAATTAGAAAATCTGGTAGACAATTGCATAGAGGCGGTAAACAATTGGATTTTTTTTTATCTTTACCCCTCTTCGCATCGCCAATATAAATTGGATCACCCGGATTAGTGGCGTTAAATTGGTTTGAATTAGATGGTGTAGATTGGATTATTTGGGGAGATGGGATTTTTGAATCAGGATCTCTTCTCGAATAATCATTAAAAGTACTAATTTTTGTAACAATATCAAGTGATTTTAATTTTTCTAATAAAGATATCTTTCCGCTTTCGGAGTCAATATCAGCAGGTGCTCCATCGTTATTATTAAATTCCTTCCAATCGGATTTATAATCATTTAATTCTTTATCAACACCAATTTCTACATGTTTTAAATTTGGAAATAATTTAATAAAATTAACTAGTAAAGAAGCTCTTTGGTCTATATTTAAATTAGGTATATTTTTATCGTTTAAGCTTTCAAATTTAAGAATATCTAAACTTAAAATTTTACTAGCATCCAACTCTCCTTTGACAATTTCATTTTTGATTTTTTTTATATTGTTGGCGTTTAAATGGGGTATAGAAACTTTCAAAGGCGACATTTTTAATTTTTGTAAATTTTCATCTGCGTCAGGTTCATCTATGTCAGGTTTATTAAATTTATCAGAATCAAATTTAATAAAATTAATTTTTCCATAATTATTATTTTCCGATTTACTAAATTTCTCTAACAAATCTTGCATTTGTTTATTGTAACTACCTATCGAAAGGTCAATATGAGCGCTATCAGGAGTATTTAATTTCGCTAACTTATTTAACACAGATAGCACTCCATTTTTCATTCCAGGTCTATCTAAATAATTTTGAACCAACGACAATATTTTTGATTGATTGTAATCATATACATAGGGTTCAGCTTCTATGGCAGAGAGTTTGCTTTCAAAATCAACTAAAAAGGACTCTCTTTGATTTTCATTAAGTTGTTCAATAAATGTTGGGTGTTGCTCATATAAATTACAAATATCGATAACTGACTTATGTTGTTTAAAAGTCTCAATAATTCGATTACCAAATTTATCGGTGAGTTTAAAATTTTGATTGATTTCTGAATTTGAAAATAGCTCGATAAAGCTCCCAAAGGTCAAGGTTTCCAGGACAGATTCTTGATTTGGAGATTCTAACGTATAATTGATATAATCGGAGGAAATATAATTTTTATCAGCATCAATAATAAAATTAACATCGATTTTGTTACCAATTTCGGTGTCTTGTTTTTGTTGTTTAGTAATAAATAAAAACATGTCATTTTTTACATATGGGTGACATTGCCACTCGGAAAAAATTTTCAAAATATTATCCACTGGATATCTTTCTAAAATATCAAATGAATGATTCTCCATCAAGGCCGTCGAAGCCCTTACGGTTTGTTCTTCATCACCTAAAATTGAAGTAACAATTTCATGATTTGATATATTATGAAATTCAGGTAAGGTTTTGGCTCGCTTTATAACGCCTTCTTTAAAATTTGGATGGCTAAACCATAAATTGCGTAAAATGTCTTTTTGTAGTAAGATTTTTTCTTTGTCATTTAGCTCCGAAAAAGAAGGAGTTGCATCAAATATGTCACCTAATATTTTTTTATCCAAGTTAACAAAATCCTCGGAATCATAATTTTCTTTATATACTGAGCAAAAAGCCTGGATTGTTTCAGTATCATTTTTATCAAAATCTTTGTGCGCGAGTAAATTATAAATTGATGCATTGGATTCATATGATAAATTGTTGCTAAAAAGGATGTTGTCAATATATCTAAATTGATAAAGATCTAAAATAATTGAGTCATCACTAGCTAGATTAAGTTTTTCAGCACTTGTTTTGTGATCTTGGTTAGAGAGGTTTTTTTTAATAAAATATTCCGAAAGATCAAAAATATTTTTTCTCTCGTTAGCCCTATCTTTAAATTTATAATCATCATCAATTTTGCTTGCAGAAATTTCGCTATTTCCAATATTTTGAATGAAGGCAACTTCAAATCCTTCTTTCTTAAGTTTTGCAATTACAAGCGCCGACTTTGTATAATCAGGATTGGAATAATCTATTGAATTATAATCTAAATAAATTTTTTTCTTTTGGGGTTGTTGATTGGGAGCGGTTTGCGAAACAAAGCCTCCTCCTCCACCGATGGCGCTTGCTATGCTAAATGGAGCGTTAGGAGGGGTTTGCTTACTAATTGATGATTGTTTTGAAATAAATAATCAGGTAACCCAAGAGCTGAATATTTAGATTTTGCCATTTTGTTTATTAACCACTATTGAGAATAAAGATTATTTAATTTTTTTTAAGTTATAACAAATAGTTATTTATTGTAAAATATTATTTAAGGGCGCGAAGACAATAGAAAAAATTGACCGATAAAAAATCAGGAATTTAATTTTTTTATCAACAAACTTTTATTTAATAATATCGTTATGAAATTTTTATTAAGAAAAGCGATGCCCTTCGCGTTAAAAAATATCTTAAAGTATGTGAATTTGGTATTAAACTATATCGGGAACTGATGCTTTTAAAGCTTTTTTAGAAACTTCGACTATTTCTCCAACCTTCATATTTCCAAGAACGAAAGGTCCAAAAGAAACTCGAATCAAACGATTAACTTGAAGACCAATATGCTCCATGATTTTACGAATTTCGCGATTTTTGCCCTCGGTTAATGAAATTGTAAGCCAAGAATTTGAATCTTTTTCAGTGTCGATTTCAACCTTGATTGAATTATATTTTATGCCTTCAATCGTGATGCCTTTTGAGAGTGCGCGCAGTCTTTCGTGATTTAAAGTTCCAAAAACACGGGCGCGATATTTACGAATCCATTTATTTTTGGGAAGCTCAATATATCTTGCAACCGCGCCATTGGTGGTTAAAAGCAATAAACCTTCGGTGTTAAAATCAAGTCGACCAATGCTAATTAGGCGTGGTAAATTATGTGGAAGAAAACTGAAAACCGTTGGGCGATGCTCGGGATCGGAGGTTGTGCAAATTGTTGCGACGGGCTTGTAAAATAAAAACAAGCGCGTTGGCTGTTTTTCGTTAATCAATTTTCCGTCAACTTTAATTGATTCGTCGGTGATGAAAAGGGCAGGGTGATCGATGGTTTTGCCATTGACTTGAACGCGACCTTCTGAAATCATCGCTTCGGCTTCGCGCCTTGAACAGCGACCGCTTTGGGCGATAATTTTGGCAACGCGAATACCTTTTTTGTCCGAAGTTTCATCTTGTATTTCAGAAATTTTATCCATGATTATTTTTAATTTTTTTATAAGAAGCGGATTGCTTAATAAATTCTTCAAAAAGTTTTTTATCGGCGCTTGAATTTTGAAATTCTGGGTGCCATTGTACGCCAATACAAAATTGATGATTGGTTTTTTCAAAGGCCTCAATAACGCCGTCTGGCGCAGTTGCAACAACTTTTAAACCTTCGCCAACATTGCTAATTGCTTGATGGTGCGAAGAGTTGGTGGAAAATTTTTCTTGCTCAACAATTGTAAAAAATTGTGAATCTTTGTCGATATTTACTTCGTGATAAGATTTGCCATATTCTTTAAATTCAGCGAAATGACTTTGTTCATGATCCATTAATTGTGGATTGTCGGGAATATGTTGAATAATTTTTCCGCCGTGCAAAACGCTAATTAGTTGCATGCCATTGCAAATTCCAAAAATTGGTAAATTAGTTTTTAAGGCTTTGCTTACGATTTCATGTTCAAAATTTTCTCTGGGTAAATTGAGTTTAACAGTCGGATGCACAAATTTTTCGCCATAACGCGAGGGGCTAATATCCATATATCCCCCAACCACCATTAAGCCATCAATCATTGATAAATAAGCGTCGATGGCATCGTAATTGTAAGTAAATAAAATTGCCGAACCGCCATTTTCATTGATTGAATCAACATAATTAGCGCGAATAGCATAGTAATCTTTTTGCGAATAACCATTTATTGCACCTTCTTTAAAATCGGGTAAAATACCAATAATTGGACGAGAAAATGTCATGAATTTTTTAAAAAATTAAGTTCGATTGACGAAGACAAAGACGCCATTTTGGCGATTAATTCGTAAACAATTATAAAATTATTTTCTGAATTGGTAAAGTTATTTTTTGGCGGTAGATTTTCAAGATTATAAAAACTTGCCCCCGAAGCGTTGAGGCTGATGCGTTCATCGCGCGAATCATTGGTACGAAATAAATTTTGCGCGACTTCGCCATTAATCATGTAAATCATGGGCTCGCACGGATTATTATTGATTTTATCGGAAGTAATTATGCCTTCTTGAATCATTACTTTGCTGGTTTGAGTTGAGCCTTTGAGCATGTTCATTTTGTTGCGCTCTTTCTTATTTATGTCGATAACATCTTGTGGATTTGAAACGCTCCAAACCGCCATGCCGTAAGTGCCATTATCGGCTTTGATATAACAATAAGGTTCATCTTTGATGTTATATTCAAGATATTTTTCGGCGATTTTTTTCAAAAGATTTTCAACATTTTTTGCTAAACATTCAATCCCGATGCTTTCTTTAAAATCAACATCTTCGCAATGTTCATGCATTGAAGAAATAAGCCACGGATCGAGATTTAAAATTTTAGCAACTTCATCGGCAGTTTGATTATAAATTGTAAAATGTTGCGATTTAGTTCTTTGGTGCCAACCCATTGCAAGTGGCGGATTGATTGGAGTTGAAACATTATTTAAAATTTCGGGAACGCCATTGGTAAGATCGTTATTTAAAATTGCTAAATCAGCAAAAATATTTTGTTTACTATCGTCTATTATTGCTAATTTTCCAGAAATTTTTTGTAATGGATAAAGGGTTATGGTACTTTGATTTTCAAGAGTCAAAACCGTTTTTAAAGTTATTTCTGGATTATAAGTTGCTATAAAAACTTGGCAGTTTTGACGCTGTAAAATTTCAACAATTATTGCCAAATTTTCAAGATAACGCATATTTCGCGTATGATTTTCAGGAATAATAAAAATATTTTTTAGACTTGATAAAAAATTGTTTGATAAAAATTTTTTTACCAAATTTTCGGCAGTATTTTTGCCGGAATCAGATAAATTATTAAAGCCCGCCGGATAGCAATTGGTATCGATCGCGCTAATTTTGTATGAACTGTGACGCAAATCAATCGAGTTATAAAAAAAAGCCGGATTTGCTTTAAATTTTTGTATAAAAAAATCATCAATTGCGGATTTATTTTGGTGAATTTTTTTTGCGATGGTGTTGATTATTGTCATGATTAATTAGTAAAATTTTCAGCGTAAGATTTGGGTTTAATTTTCAATTCTTGTGGCTCAAAAACTTCATATTCAAAATTATTTTTAACGGCATAATCGATGGCGTCTTCTTTGTTCGAAAACTCGAATTGTAATTGCGTTTTAGTGTCGTCGCAAGAAACCCAGTGCATTAGGCTATCGACCGAGCGTGAATTGGTTTCTTCGATTGGTTTGGCAAGCCATTTTTTAGATTTTACTTTGCCAGATTGCATGGCAGATTTGGCTTGACGATAAATTATTATTTTCATAAAAGTTTTATAAAAAATTTAGGTTTTTAAAACTAATTTATTTTAGAACAATAAATATCTTTATGGAAGAAATTTTATTTTTTTGAATTAAAAATTTTTAAAAAACGACTTAAAATTCCAAAAAAAATCAAGGCGACACCAATCCAGATTAACGAAATCATCGGTTTAAAATAAGCGCGAATGGCATAATTATTTAAGTCATCTTTGGTGCCAATAACAACATATAAATCATAGAGCGGATGATGATAAATGGCGCTTTCGTTGGTGGTTTGGTCGGAAATCGGATAAAGCCGTAATTCAGGTTTTAAAGTTGTTATAATTTTATTATCTTGCGATACTTCAAAAACGCCAATGCGCGCAATAAAATTTTTGTCGGCGCGATAATCGAGGCTGGAAAATTTAATATTAAAATTGCTAATCTCAAAAGATTGATTTTGTTGTAAATTAATTTCTTTAATTTCGTCGCCCGAATTAGAAATTATAACACCGATCATAATCAGCAAAAAACCGCCATGCGCAAGGGTTGAGATGAGTTTTTTGGAATGATAGAAATTCAAAATTAAAGCATAAATTGCTAAAAATAAATTTAATAAATTAAGCCATTCAATATTTTGAAAAATATAAAAAATTATTGAAGAAATTAGGGCTGAAATCGTGAAAATTATTGCGTTAGAAAGTTTTAAAATTTTATTAAATTTAATGGAATTGGCGATAAAAAATATAAAAAAAGGCACGAGCAAAATTCCAAAAACTTGATTATAATAAGAAGCGCCGATGCTGATAAATTGATTAAATAAACCTCGAGATAAAATTGGATAAAGCGTTCCAATTAAAACTACGAGGAGGGCGGTGATAAGAAAATAATTATTGGCAATAATTAAAAATAATTGACGATTTTTTTGTAAATTATTTTTGGAAATTTTTGTAAAATTTAAATTTTTAGCAAAAATATATAAACCAAATCCGCCGATAATTGAAATTAATAAAATTATGAAAAAGCCACGATTGGCGCTGATGGCGAAAGAATGAACCGAAGTTAAAACGCCGGAGCGAGTTAAGAAAATTCCGAGCAAACATAAAATCATGGTAAGAATTGCTAAAAAGGCGCTCCAAGATTTCATGGAAGAATTTTCTTTGGCAAGTTTAAGAGCGTGAATTAAAGCGATTGCCGAAATCCACGGCATTAAAGAAATATTTTCGACTGGATCCCAAAACCAATAACCGCCCCAACCGAGTTCACGATAAGCCCACCAAGATCCAAGGGCTATTCCTAAAGTTAAAATTATAAATGAAAAATACACTAAATAACGAATTGATTTTATGGCTTTTTCATTGAAATCTTTGGCGATCAAAGCGCCGATTGTAATTGCGAAAACAAGGCTGAAGCCGAGATAACCCGCATAAAGCATTGGCGGGTGAAGGGCCAAGCCAATATCTTGTAAAATTGGATTGAGTCCAAGCCCATTTTGTGGTGCTGGGAAAATTCTTGAGAAAGGATTTGAAGTTATGGCGGTGTAGGCGCAGAAAAGGGCGATAATAAATTTTTGCGTGGCGAGGGCGTTAATTTTTATAGCATTTGGTAATTTACTAAAAAGCGCCAAAATCAAATTATAAAAAGATAATACCGAAATCAATAACAGCATTGAGCCTTCGTGATTACCCCACGAGCCAACGATTTTGTAAAGCAGAGGCTTGAGATGATGGGAATTTTGATAAACATTGCTGACCGAATAATCAGAAATTATAAAGCTATAAATCAAAAAAATTTGTGAAGCGATTGACGAAGCAAAGCTTACAACGCAAAGCATTAAATAGATTTTTGAGAAATCTTCATCTCGATATTTTTTTTGATAAAAAAAATAGAAAAAAGCCCCAAATAAAGTTGTCGATAGATTTAAAATTAACGATGCAAAACCAAGATTTGGGGCCATTTCAAATTAAATTTTTGATGAAATAAATTTTTTCACCGTTTCAAGATTATTTTCAAGAATTGTAAATTTTTCTTCTCTTTTAAATAAGTCGTTTAAAAAATGAGGCAATTGTGGCTGTGGAGTTTTGGCGATTTCAATTGAATCGGGAAACTTAGCCGGATGAGCCGTTGCCAATGTAACAACCGCTTCGCCGTGATAATCGGAAGTTTCCATAAATTTTTCGGTGGCTAAAGTGCCAATTGCGGTGTGCGGGTCAAGAATTTCGCCAGTTTTTATGTAATATTTTTTGATGGATTCGATGGTTTCTAAGTCGTCAATTTTAAAAGCACAAAAATCTTTGCGAATATTTTTATGAGCTTCTGAAGGCATTTTTAAAATTCCAGTTCTTAAGAAATCATTGATTACTTCGGGAGTTTTTTGTTCAATTCTTTGAGATTTTAGAGCATCGTAAATTAATCTTTCAAAATTGCTGGCGACTTGAATATTCATGCTCGGAGACAATGTTTCGATCATGTCTTTTTTACTATAATCGTTATTTTCAATGAAGCGCGTTAAGATGTCGTTGGAATTGGTGGCGATAATTAGTTTGTTAATATTTAAACCCATTTTTTTTGCCAAAAATCCGGCGTAAATATCTCCAAAATTGCCACTTGGAACCGAAAATGAAATTGGAGTTTTTTCGTCGCACGCTAAACGCAAAGCGCTATAAAAATAATAAACAATTTGCGCCATAATTCGGGCAAAATTAATCGAATTTACTGCAACCATTTTTTTGCCATTTAGAAAATCTTGATCGGCAAACATTTTTTTAACTAAGTTTTGACAATCATCAAAATTGCCATTTAGCGCAATATTAAAAACATTATCTTTAATAACGGTTGTCATTTGACGGCGCTGAACTTCAGAAACTTTTTGATGCGGATACATAATAAATATTTCGGCATTTTTGCAATGCATACAACCTTGGATTGCGGCCGATCCGGTGTCGCCAGAAGTGGCGCCAATAATTACAATTTTTTGATCTCGAATTTTCAAAAAATAATCCAAAACATTGCCTAAAAATTGCAAAGCAAAATCCTTAAAAGCTAAAGTTGGTCCATGAAATAATTCAAGCAAATAATGATTTTTATCAAGTTGCTTAAGAGGCGCTATGGCTTGATGCGAAAAGGTTGAATAAGATTTATCAATAATTTTTTTATATTCATCATTAGGAATTTCATTATCAATAAAAATTCGCGTAATTTCGAAAAATAATTCTTGATAAGACATTTTTCGTAATTCTTTAAGTTTTTTTTCATCAAAACTTGGTAAAAATTCGGGAATATAAAGCCCGCCATCAGTTGCTAAACCTTGAAATATTACATCTTCAAAATTTAAAATTGGCGCGGTTAATCGAGTTGAAATAAATTTCATTGTTTGATTTTTGAATTAAAAAACTTTAATGTGTATTTATAAATAAAAATTTTAGGTAAAAATTCCTTATATGTCAACTATCGCAAATAACATTAACCAGCAAGATAGACCAAACCACTTATATAGAAGTGGCGTCGGCATCCTGCTTGTAAATCAAAATAAAAAAATTTTTGTTGGCAAAAGAATTGATAATCAATCGGATTCTTGGCAAATGCCTCAAGGTGGCATTGATGTGGGTGAGGATGAAGATGTGGCAATGTTTCGTGAGTTGCAAGAAGAAACCGGAATTTCTAGCCAATTTGTAAAAATTATTAAAAAAAGCGATAATTATTTTTACTATGATTTGCCGTATAAATTGCAAAAAAAATTTTGGGGCGGAAAATATTTAGGACAAAGGCAAAGATGGTACTTACTAGAGTTTTTAGGCGATGATTCGAATATTAATATTACTACGCAAGAGCCAGAATTTTCTGAATGGAAATGGGTTGAAAAGGTTGATTTGATAAATCTAATTGTTAGTTTTAAACGAGAACTTTATCAACAAATTATTAGCGAATTTACCGATTTTTTATAAAAATTTATGAAAAAAGAAATTAATTTTTATGAAGTTGATGAGGGTGTTGTTAAGGCAATGGGCCCAATACTTCTCAAGATTCTTGATGAAAAAAAGCGCGCTATTATTTTTATTAAAAATCTTGATAAAATCAAAGAAATCGATGCTTCTTTATGGAGTTACGGACGAAGTAAATTTATTCCGCATGTCACTATTTTTGATAAAGATTTTGAAAGCGCAGAACAGCCAATTTTAATTTCTAATGAAGAAAAAAATTTAAATAAGGCGCATTATTTAATTTTTTTAGACGAGCCAAGTAAAGATTTTCTCGATGAATTTTCTCGTAGCTTTTATTTTTTCGAAAATTCTCCAAATTGCCCCAATATCAAAGCTGATAATCTTTATAAGAAAGACAAAGGCAAATGGACAAGAGTTTTGTTGTAATGCTAAATTAAGCAAAATTTTTTTAATCGCTAAATTTCCAAGTTAATTTAAATTTGATGATTGGTAAAAGTCGTTGAATAAAGCGGTTTATTTAGCGACATTTATAATATTTTGTTATTGGAATTATTTTTACGGGGCCTTTAAAGTTAACTTTAGAGTTATTTTTGCGACCCTTTAGAATCTTCACCTTTTGCTGAATTCATTTCAAGAAGATTTCTCATTCCTTTTACTGGACTTGGCGCTGTACTTGGTTTCTCATTCGCCTCTTCAGGAATGCTTTCTAATGGACTTGATTTCTTTTTCGCCTTTTCAGGAACAAGGCCTGCTAATCGCCATGATTCTTTAGATGTTGTAGCAGGAGGATTTTTAGACATATTTTAAATTTAATTGATTAAATATTTTTAAATTATTTAAAATATTTTAAATAATTTATAAATTGTCAAGTTTAAATTTAATTAATAGAATTTATATTAATTTATTGCCCAATAAAAATCGTTGAAATTTTTTCGATTTTTTTGGTTTCCAAATCTTCCAAAATCATTTCAATTAAAAGTCGATCTTCGTTAATTTCATTAATTTTTTGCGCCGGAATTGTAACGAAAATCTTTAAGTCAAGCGCGGTTTCAGCGGGTATTGTAAGATTATTTTTATCATGATTGGAAATTTTAATTTCGGCAAAATTTGGATTAGAAATCGCCAAAGAAAATTGTCTATCTTCATGATTTTTATTGATAATTTTAAGATTATAAACATTGCGAATCGAGCCGTCACTTAGGGTTATAAACAAAGGATTGCGTTCTTGAAAAATTGAAGTTTCGATTTGAGGTTTATAAATTAAACTTATTGACATAAAAGTGGAAACTATAATCAAAATCGCGCTATAATAAAAAGTGCGCGCCTGAAAAAAACGGAACTTTTTTTGTGGAAGTGGATCAAGTAAGTGGGAGAGGGTGTCGTAGCGAATTAAACCTTTGGGTAAGCCAACTTTTTGCATTACTTCGTCGCAAGCATCAATGCACAAACCGCAAGCAATACATTCCATTTGCAAACCGTTGCGGATGTCGATTCCCGCGGGGCAAACCACTACACATTGTTTGCAATCAATGCAGTGTCCACGATTTTCAAAACTCTCACCGTGATGCCATTTTGCTCGGTCTTCGCCGCGTTTTTTATCGTAAGAAATTATTAAAGTGTTGTCGTCAAACATAACGGATTGAAAGCGCGCGTAAGGACACATATAATTACATACTTGTTCGCGGGCGAATCCCGCCATTAAGTAAGTCATAAATCCAATTCCTGAAATCCAGCCAATAATTTTTAGCGATATTTCGTTAAAGTTGAGATTTATTATTTTTTTTAGCAGTGATAATGAATCATTAAAATAATTTACAAAAACTAGCCCAGTGATAAGAGAAATAATAATCCACGATGAATGGGTGAGGGTTTTTTTGTAAAATTTTTTAAAATTACTTTTGCGATCTAATAAAATTCTATCATTACGATCGCCTTGAAAAAAACGCTCGATAGCAATAAAAATATCAGTCCAAACTGTTTGAGGGCAAGAATATCCGCACCATACTCGACCAAAAAGCGAGGTTATGAAAAATAAAGCGACGGCGGATAAAATTAAAATTCCCGCAAGATAAAAAACTTCTTGCGCCCAAATTTCAATGAAGAAAAAATAAATTTTGCTATTAGTGATGTCGATTAGAATAGCTTGATTCGGAGCGCTTGAACCGCGTTCAAATCTTATGAATGGCGAAAAGCAATAAATGCTTAAAAATAGCAAATTCAAACGCCATTTTAAGTTACGAAATCTCCCTTTAACATTTTGTGGATAAAGTTTTTTTCTGGCAATAAAAAATTTTTCAAGCATTTTTCTAAAGTAAATTAAATTGTTTGACAAATGTATTTTCATCAAATATATTAGAACATCTTTTTTACAAATTTACAAAAAATTTGTTTAATTTACTAGCTATAATTTATAATATATGTTTGCAATTGTTGAGACGGGTGGAAAGCAATACCGCGTTGCCCCCAATGATAAATTAATTGTCGAAAAACTTGTTGGTGATGTCGGCACGAAAATTACTCTTGAAAAAGTTTTACTCGTTAATAGCGAGAAAGGCGAATTAAGTGTTGGAGCTCCATTCATTAGTGGCGCACAAGTTGAGGCTGAAATTCTTAAATCTTTTAAAAATGATAAGGTAATTATCTTAAAAAAGAGAAGAAGACAAAATTCGCGCAGAAAACGCGGACATCGTCAACAACAAACATTGTTGAAAATTTTGTCGATTAAGGCATAGCAAATTTTAACTTTTTAATTTAAATACTATGGCAACAAAGAAAGCGGGCGGAAGCTCGCGAAATGGACGCGACTCAGCGGGCAGAAGGCTCGGCGTCAAAAAATATGGAAGTCAATTAGTCAAAGCTGGAAACATTATAGTGCGTCAAAGAGGCACTAAATGGCACCCAGGAGAAAATGTTGGAATTGGTAAAGATCATACAATTTTTGCAAAAATCGCTGGTATTGTTGAGTTCGTAAAAACAACTCGCAAAAACCGCATTTTTATTAATGTAGTTCCAGTTGCAGTTGCAGTTGCAAGCTAATACCAAATTATTTTTATCTTAAAATTAGTCGCTTGAATCTAAAGTGACTTGAAAAAATTATTTTTCTTAATTTAGAATTATTAAGTAGAAATCATACAATTAATTAAAAACATAAAAAGGCACTAAATTATTTTAAAAATATTAGTGCTTTTTTAATGTCTTTTATCTCAAGCGGACGTGGCGAAATTGGCAGACGCACTAGACTTAGGATCTAGCGCCTCACGGCATGTGGGTTCAAGTCCCTCCGTCCGCACCAAATCTATTTAAATTATTAAGTTAAAGTTTAGATTTTTATTAAAACAGACATCTGTCCATAATAAAAACTCAAAATTTATTTTTTCACATCTCTCGTTTCCGGGTTTTAAAAAATCTAAAAAAACACTTTAATTTTTGTTAATCTAAATCATTTTTTTCGCAAATTTCTTTAATATTTAATCGAGGACAACTTCAAGCTAAAAATAATGTTGCGTAATTACTGAAATTTTATAAAGAATTATATTAAAAAATTGAATTTATTTTTTAAAGTATACTTTATGTTAATATTTCTTTGTTATTAATTTGTTGTATAAATAATTTGTTGGTAAAAATATGGAAATAAGTTTAAAAGATCTAATTTCTAGAGCTCCAGATAAATCATCGGGAATTTTTTCTTTAAATAAAAATTCGATCTTAAAAATAGTAGGAATTGATGGTAATAAAGCTTCTCAGTACAAAGATTTACAAGAATTTTCTCTGAGTGATAAAGAAAAAGAATTTACGCAAAATAAATGGAATGAAATTAAAAAAGAAAATGAAAATTACTATGATGGTGATATAATTGTAGTTGCTGATATTATTTACGATGATGAAAAAAATCAATTAAAGCTCATTGCACAAAGAGCAAAATATAGTACAAAATTAGCTCTTGACGACCCAAATTATCCCAATAAAGAAAGGGCTAAAGAGTTTATAAGTTTTGGTATTGGGGTCATGGGCAATTTAATTGTTGGTTCTAAAAATCAAATGTTGATGGTTGAGCGTAGTCAAGAAGTTTATAGTGAAAAGGGGGCGATTTCTGTTCCCGGTGGAGAAGTGGAATATAATATAAAAGAGGGAAAAGATAATGTTAGAGACGGGCTTCCCAAAGCTGTAGAAGGTGAGCTTATAGAAGAAGTTTTATCAGAAATACATAATGAAACTAAATTTGAAACCACTCCAACATCAATTTCATTTACAAAAAATAATAATAAAGCTGGTCTAGATGTTTTTTTTCAAATAGTGCCAATAAATCCAACTCCTCAAATTACTCCAGAGAGTTTGAGGGAGACTTTTAAAAGTTCCGCTGATGGAAAATTTGAAGGTACAGGAGTGTTCCTTTTTTTTGATCCGAGTAAAAATTTCGATTCCAAAAGCGAAGATTCCCCCGTTCGCATTGTAAATTCTGGAAAATTGAAAGAACCTGGAACTTTTTCTATAACTTCTATGAAAGAACTTGTAAATTCTGAAAAATTGGAAGAATCTGGAACATTTGCTATAGCTTCGCAAGTATATTGGGATATGAAAGAATCTTACGAGAAAGGAAAGTATGTCGGTTTACCTCCTCATCCAGGAGGAATTGCAAATGCATTTAAACTTGCTGGTTTTTCAATTTTTGATATGAAATCATTTAAATTGACAATACCAAAATTTTTAACTCCCAAAACGGAAGTCATTGAACAAAGAGTTACTCATTTAAAATCACAATCTGGGGAAATAGAAAGGAATTAATAATATTAAATTCTGAAACAAAAATTTTGTTTTAAAAAAATTTTATTGCGAAATTATCAACCAAAAATAATTAAAAAAAGACATAAAAAAACTTTTGTTAGAAGCACTTTTTTATTAACAGAAAATTTTATAAATTAGTGATTGCATTTTTTTTACACATGTTAAATTATCACTCTTAATAAAATAATAATTTTTTAATTAAAAATAATAAAAAAACTATGGAAATTGCTGTTAAAAATGTCTTAGATGACAAGTTACGCAAGGATTTTCAATTGAATATTCCTGCACAATTAATTAATCAAAAAATTAACGATCATATAACTCAAATTCAGCCAGAATTTACAATGGATGGATTCGCAAAGGGTCAAGTTCCAGTTGAGACGATCAAAGAAAAATATGGAAAATCAATCATGGCCGAACAATCTGATATTCTAATATCAGAAGCTGTTGGCAAAATTGTTAATGATAACAAATATAAAATTGCCTCATATCCAAAAATTGAATTTAAAACATTCGAAGAAGGCAAAGATTTAAGTCTAGTTGCTTCATTTGAAATTTTTCCTACAATGCCTGAAGTTGATTTTTCAAAAATTACTTTGAACAAATATCAAGCTGAATTTTCTGAAGAAGAATTGGAAGAAATGGCCAATAAATCTTTAAAAGATAAGCTAAATTTTATTGAACAAGATTCAATTTATTTAGCAAATTACGGCGATATCGTTGTTATAGACTACAGTGGTTCTATTGATGGAGCTCCATTTGAAGGTTCAGAAGGAGAGGATTATAGATTAGAACTCGGATCAAAAACTTTCGTTGCTAATTTTGAAGAGCAATTAGTGGGTAGAATGGTTGGAGAAGAAATTGACGTTAATGTTACTTTCCCTGCCGATTATTTTAGACCAAGCTTGGCTAACAAAAATGCAGTTTTCGCGGTTGATATTATTTCAATTTTAAAACCAGAAAATGTAAAAATCGACAATGAATTCATTCTAAAAACAACTGGAAGTGAAAATATTGAAGCTTTAAAAGATGTTATTTTCGATCAAGCGAATATTAATTATTCTGCAACTTGCAGAGCTATTTTCAAAAAAGAATTATTTGATTATCTAGATTCAATCTATAAAATCGATTTGCCAGTTGGCTTAGTCAACGAGCAAAGTAAATTCTTGAAAAATATGGTTGAAGCAAACGGCCAAAAACCAGAAAAAGGATCTGCTTCTAACGAGGATAAATTAAAAAGCTTGAAATTGTCACAAAGAATGGTTCGTTGTGGACTTATACTTGCTGATATTGCTAGCAAAAATGACATCCAAGTTACAAACGAGGAAGTTGACGAAGAAATTGACAATATCATCGCGCAATATCCTGATCAAGAAAGTCAAATTTTAGAAACTTATAATAAAAATCCACAAGCAATTCAACAAATTCAAGGCGCAATTCTTGAAGAAAAAACTATTGATTTTATTTTACAAAAAATCAATATTAATGAAATGCGAGTTTCTTCGAAACAAATTGACAGATTGTGGTTTGATATTTCAAACAACCAATAATTAACTACTTTAAATATTATTTTATGAACGATTTATTAGATGCACTAAAATTAGTTACTTTTCCAATTCACAAAGAGGGGTATAAATTTATTTTTATATTTGCAATCGCTACGGCTATTTTGGCCTTGATTAGCAATGTTCTTGGACTGATTGGCTTGGTGGCAACTCTTTGGTGCATCTTTTTCTTTCGTGATCCTGAAAGATTCGTTCCTCTAGAGGACAACGCCATAATTAGCCCAGCTGATGGCGTTGTCACTAGAGTTGAATATGGTGCAGAAGCTCCAGAAGAGCTTGGTTATGGCAAAACAAAATTTAATAAAATTAGCATTTTTCTAAATGTTTTTAACGTTCACGTAAATCGCGTCCCTTTGTCGGGCTCGGTTACAAAAGTTATTTATCGCCCTGGAAAATTTTTAAGTGCTAATGCTGAAGATGCTAGCGTTGAGAATGAAAGAAATTCAGTTGTTGTCAAAAATGCAAACGGAACAGAAATTATTTTTGTTCAAGTTGCTGGTTTAGTTGCTCGAAGAATTATCTCTGATATTAAAGAGGGCCAAGATGTTGTGGCTGGTCAAAGATATGGTATAATTCGCTTTGGAAGCAGAGCAGATTTATATTTCCCAGAAAATGTTGAAATTAAATCTTTGTTAGGGCAAACTATGGTCGGTGGCGAAACAATTATCGCAAAGATTAACTAAATAATTATTAAAAATGCGTTCCTTAAATATTGCAAAACTAGCTTCCAAGAGAGAGGAAGCCCGCATTGGCGGTGGTCAAAAAAGAATTGATGTTCAGCATTCAAAAGGCAAATTAACAGCTCGCGAAAGAATTGAAGTTTTACTCGATCCCGATTCATTCGAAGAATATGGCCTTTATGTCGAACATCGTTGTTCGGATTTCGACATGGAAGATAAAAAGCATCCAGGAGATGGCGTAGTTACTGGTCAAGGCACGATTAACGGTCGTTTAGTTTTTGTTTATAGTCAAGATTTCACGGTGATGGGCGGTTCGCTCGGCGAAGCTCATGCTAAAAAAATATGCAATATTCTTGATAAAGCCATGCAAGTTGGCGCATTAGTAATCGGAATTAACGATTCTGGTGGCGCTAGAATTCAAGAGGGCGTTGATTCGCTTGGTGGTTATGGCGAAATTTTCCAAAGAAATATTGATGCGAGTGGCGTTGTTCCGCAAGTCTCTTTAATTATGGGGCCATGTGCTGGCGGAGCAGTTTATTCACCAGCTCTCACCGATTTTACAATCATGGTTGAAAATTCTTCTTACATGTTTGTAACTGGTCCAGAAGTGGTTAAAACCGTTACTCACGAAACGGTTTCGCAAGAAGATTTAGGTGGAGCTTCGGTTCATGGTTATAAAAGTGGCGTTGCCCATTTAACTTTTAAAAGCGATATTGAAGCGCTTTTACAAACTCGTCGATTAATTAATTTTTTACCGCTTTCAAACAAATCAGAATTACCACAAATTCCCGTCGATGATAATTTTGATCGCGTTGATGTTTCTCTCAATACATTAATTCCAGAAAATCCCAATCAGCCTTACGACATGCTTGAGTTGGTTGAGAAAATTCTTGACGAAGGTGATTTTTTTGAAATTCAACCAAATTATGCCAAAAATATTATTATTGGCTTTGGCAGAATGGAAGGTCAAACCGTTGGGGTAGTTGCCAATCAACCCATGCAATTAGCGGGTTGCCTCGATATTAAAGCCAGCGAAAAAGGTGCTCGCTTCATTCGTTTTTGTGATGCTTTCAGTATTCCAATTTTAACTTTCGTCGATGTTCCCGGATTTTTACCAGGAACTGATCAAGAGCATAGTGGTATCATTAAGCACGGCGCCAAATTGCTTTATGCTTATGGCGAAGCAACAGTGCCAAAAATCACCGTTATCACTCGTAAAGCTTATGGTGGAGCCTATATCGTCATGAATTCAAAACACTTGTCGGGAGATGTTAATTTTGCGTGGGCAAATGCTGAAATTGCCGTGATGGGGCCAGAAGGTGCGGTCGAAATTATTTTCCGTGAAGAAGCCAAAGATCCGGTAACCAAAGCTTTGAAAGTGGCCGAATATCGTGAAAAATTCGCTTCGCCTTTCGTCGCGGCCTCTCGTGGCTTTGTTGATGAAGTAATTCGTCCACAAAATACGCGCAAAAGAATTTGCATGTCATTACAAATTTTGAAAAATAAAAAAGTTCAAAAGCCTTGGAAAAAACACGATAATTTGCCTTTATAAATTTTTTAAATAAATCTTTTCAAAGTGTTTTTGCGCTATTTTTATATTTTGTCTTTGTTGCTTTTTTTTCCAATAAATGCATTATCTAAAAATGTTGTAAAGCTTAGAAGCTTAACGACAGAGCGCCCCAGTAAATCCGATAGTATTTACACTTTAAATAGTGGAAAATTTTTATTTGAAACCAGTCTTTTGAGCAAAACTAAAGTTAAAAATTCTGATCAAAAAATTTCTACCACAAGTTTATTTGATTTTAGCACTTTTCGCTACGGCATCAACAATCAAAATGAAATTCAAATTATTACCAATCCGTTAATTTATAGAAAAATTTCTCAACAAAATTCTTCACAAAAATTTGATGGAAATGGCGAAACTTTTTTGCGCTTTAAACGCAATCTTTTAGGTAATGATGGCGGAACTATTGGCTTAGCTTTAACGCCATTTGTAAAAATTATAAAATCACCACAAAATCAACTTGGAAGCGACTTGCGCGGTGGTTTGATTATGCCATTTCAAGTTAAAATTTTGGATGATTTAACTTTGGGCGGGATGTATCAATTAAATTATTATAAGACGCAAAATAATGTTAAAAATAGTCGCTATTTTGCTATCATCAACGCTTATTATTTATCCAAAGACTGGTCGAAAAAAGTTAGCTCTTACGCAGAATTTTACTCTTTAAAAACCTTTGTTAATAAAAATATTGTACAAAATTATTTAGATTTTGGCGTTAATTATTTACTTACGGATAACCTAAAACTCGATGTCGGCGCTAATTTTGGAGTATCAAAAAAAGCTGATGATTTGAATTATTTTTCTGGAATGGCTTATAGGTTTTAAATTTGCTTACGCAAAATAAGATTTACTTAAATTTGCTTACGCAAAATAAGATTTAATTAAATTTGCTTACGCAAATTTAGCTTTTTAGTTGAATCGCTCCGTCGCGAATAAATCGCGACATTCGCGATGAGATTTGGGTTTTTTGAGTCTTTGTTTTTTGTGAAAAAGCTTCATCTTTTTTTTCAAAAAAGATTTGCGACTGGGACCGCGTCGCCTTCGCTCCTTGTCCCGTTATTCGCTAAAAATAGCCGTTTAGGCTATTTTTTTAACGCGAATAACCTTCGCGGCGAAATGAATTCGCCCATTCGCGATAAAATTTTGTTTTTGTAAATCTTGCAACGCTTACGGTGCAATCACTCCCCCCTTGAGGGGGAGTCGCAGAGCCAACTTGTTGGCGATGCGGTGAGGGGTCAGAAATGCCCATATAATCAATACTCTTTAACTAAGGAAAAATTTTAAAATAGATTTTTTAAAAAAAACAATTTCTTGATTAAATTAAATTTGCTTACGCAAATTTAGTAAAATATCGAATCGCTTCACGGCGAGTAAATCGCCGTATCCGCGATAAGTTTTGGGTTTTTGAGTTTTTGTTTTTTGTTAATCTTGCAAAGCTTACAGTGCCATAGCTCTCCCCTTGAGGACTTATAAATTTACATTTAATAAAAATACTCCAAACGATTTCGGTGTAATCACTCCCCCCTTGAGGGGGAGTCGCTTAAGCCAACTTGTTGGCGATGCGGTGAGGGGTCAGAAATTATTATATAATCAATACTCTTGAACTAAGGAAAAATTTTAAAATAGATTTTTTAAAAAAAACAATTTCTTGATTTTGTTTTTATACTAAAAAATCATTAAATAATTAATCAAAACTTTGCTAAAGTTACTTAAAAACAAAATAAATAATTATCCATCATTAGATTCGTTGAAACTTTAGAAATCAGTAATAATATAAAAAATAATAAAAGTTTTTAAACAACCATTCCTCCTCTCTTTGATGAAAGAAATAACCTTGTATCAAGCTAAGTATTTTACTCATGAATTAACAAAAAGATGTCCCTCCGACAGCCTAGAAAAACTTTCTGCAACTCTTTCAAATGCTCAAGTTGACCTTAATCCTCATCAAATTGAAGCGGCACTTTTTGCTTTCAAATCTCCTTTGTCAAAAGGTGCAATTTTGGCGGATGAAGTTGGGCTTGGAAAAACAATTGAAGCGGGTTTGGTACTTTCTCAAAAATGGGCACAGCGCCAAAGAAAAATTCTTTTAATAACTCCTTCAAGTCTTAGAAAGCAATGGAGTTTAGAGCTTCAAGAAAAATTCTTTTTGCCATCAATAATTTTAGAAGCTAAATCTTTTAACGAAACAATAAAGCGCGGTAATTTAAATCCGTTTAATCAAGAAAATGCGGTGATTATTTGCTCTTATCATTTTGCCAAATCTAAATCGCCATACATCAAAAAAACTGGTTTTGATTTGGTAGTAATTGACGAAGCTCACCGCTTGCGAAATGTCTATAAAACCAGCAGTAAGATTGCCCGCGAAATAAAAAATGCCATTCAAGAATATCCAAAATTATTACTCACGGCAACGCCTCTTCAAAATTCTTTGTTGGAATTATACGGTCTTGTAAGTATTATTGATGAGCATGTTTTCGGTGATTTAAACAGTTTTAAATCGAATTATTCTAAAAACCCTTTTTCAGAAATTGATGAAACCGAGCCAAAACAAGATATGTTTCTTGATTTGCGCAATAGATTAAAACCGGTTTGCAAACGCACTTTGCGTCGTCAAGTTTTAGAATATATAAATTACCGCGACCGCAAGCCAATTACACAAGATTATTCGCCAAGCGCACCAGAATTAGAGCTTTACGAATTAATGTCTGAATATTTGCAAAGAAAAATTCTTTATGCATTGCCTTTTAGTCAAAGACAATTAATTACTTTAATTTTACGAAAACTTTTGGCTTCATCTTCTTTTGCAATTGCCAGCACGCTTAAAGGTTTGGCTTCAAAATTAGACGAGCTGGAAAAAAATATTATAAAAAAACATCAAGTTTCAACTGAAGATTTTGCTGATTTATTTCAAGAAAATTATGATAGTTTTGAACAAACTGCTGACGAATGGATTGATGATGAAGAAGATGAACGAGAAAACGAAAAAGAGAAAAAAAATAAAGAATATACGCCTGAAGATATTCCATTTATAAGGGCGGAAAAAGAAGATTTAAAAAAATTCGCCAATTTGGCAGACTCAATTTTTGTAAACTCAAAAGGTGAATCGCTTTTAATTGCCTTAAGAGAAGGCTTTAAAATGACAGAGGAACTAGGTGCGCAGAAAAAAGCGGTTATTTTTACCGAATCAAGAATTACACAAAATTATCTTTTAGAACTTCTTAGCAAAAACGGTTACGACGAAAAAATTCTGTTTTTCAACGGCTCAAATAATGATATCAAGTCAAAAGAAATTTATACCAATTGGCTTAAAAAAAATCAAGATAGCGACAAAATAACTAACTCGAAAACCGCAGATTTACGCGCTGCTTTGGTTGATTATTTTAAATCAGACGCTGAGATTATGATTGCCACCGAAGCAGCGGCCGAAGGCATAAATCTACAATTTTGTTCATTGGTTATCAATTATGATTTGCCGTGGAATCCACAAAGAATTGAACAAAGAATTGGTCGATGTCATCGTTATGGACAAAAGCACGATGTGGTTGTAGTTAATTTTGTGAATTTAAAAAACGCCGCCGACAAAAGAGTTTACGAACTTCTTGATCAAAAATTTAAATTATTTAAGGGCGTTTTTGGTGCCAGCGACGAAGTTTTGGGCACAATTGAATCTGGCGTTGATTTTGAAAAAAGAATTGCCGCTATTTATCAATCTTGCAGAACTGAAGAAGAAATAAACCACGCTTTTGATGCTTTGCAAAAAGAAATGGAACAACCAATTGAAGAAGGATTAAAAAATGCCAAAGAAAAATTATTAGAAAATTTCGACGCTGATGTTTGCGAAAAACTAAAAATAAACCATAAAGAAAGCCAAGCCTATTTAGAAATTTATGAGAAATGGCTGTGGGATATTTCTCGTTATTTTTTGGGCGATGCTGCTAAATATAACGAAAACGACCATTCTTTCATTTTAAAAACCAATCCATTTCCAAAACAAAATATTGAAAATGGTCCTTACAAAATTGGCAAACATGTTGAAGACTCGCACATTTATCGCCCCAATCATCCTTTGGCAGAATTAATTTTAGCAGAAATAAAGTCACAAAATTTACCAGACGCAGAATTAGTTTTTGATTATTCAAGCCACAAACAAATTATCTCGCCAATCAAGCAAATGCTTGGCTCGACAGGTTTTTTGCGAGTTTCGGAATTAACTATCAACTCTTTTGAAAGTGAAGATCATATTTTGGCTACCGCCATCAATGAAAAAGATGAAATTATTGACGAAGAAATTGTTAAAAAACTTTTTTCGCTAAATGCCAAAATTGGCGCAACTAATTTAAAAATTTCCAATCAAAAATTGCTTCAAGAAGAGCAAAATAAAATCGGCAAAATTTCCGAAAATATTTTACTTAAAAATAATCAATTTTTTGATGATGAAGTAGAAAAGCTCGACGCTTGGGCGCAGGACATGAAAAAAAGTTTAGAAATTGATTTAAAGCGTTTAGAAATTGAAATTAAAAGCAAAAAAACTCATGCCAAAAAAGTTTTGATTTTAGAGGAAAAAGTAAAGCTTCAGCGCGAAATAAAAGAGTTAGAAAAAAAACGCAACGAAACTCGTCACAAGCTTTATCAAGCTCAAGATAAAGTTGATGAAGAAAAAGAAGAATTGCTTACAAAAATTGAAGCAAAATTAAAACAACAAAGTAATTTAAAAACTTTATTCACCGTTAAATTTAAAATAATTTAAATATGGCAGAGGCAAAAACTACCTTTTACTTCCAAATTCGTCGTTATTTTATTTTTTTAGCTCCTTATGTATATTCAATACACTTCCTCGCTAAAAAAATAAAAGTGCCTAGAATTTGTTTGTAAAAGCGTTTTTGCCTTTGCCATATGCGATAATTTATAACTACACAAACCAAAAAATATGAAAGACAATAAACAAAAACTTGAGCTCACTTGGATTGGCAAATATAATAGCGAATATAACATTGCCAATATTGAACCGCGCATTTTGCAAGAAAATCCTGAATTTTCTAACTGCGAAAATGACCCAAACAGCGAAAATAAAATTATTCATGGCGACAATCTTTTGGCGCTTAAAAGCCTTTTGCCTGAATTTGAAGGCAAGATAAAATGTATTTACATCGACCCGCCATATAACACCGGCAACGCTTTTGAACATTATGACGACGCGGTGGAACATTCAACTTGGCTAAGTTTGATGAAGCCAAGGTTAGAATTGTTGCGGCTGCTTTTGAGTGAAGATGGTAGCATTTGGATTTCAATTGATGCCGAAGAAAGCCACTATTTAAAGGTTTTATGCGATGAAGTTTTCGGGAGAAATAATTTTATTGATGAGGTGATTTGGCAAAGATCTTATGCGCCAATTAACCTGAAAAAGACGCTTTCCAGAAGCCACGATGCGATTTTTGGATATGCTAAACAAAAATCACAATCTTACTCTTTAAATAAATTGATAAGAAGCGACGAAGCTAATGATCGATATAAAAATCCAGATAATGATTCTAGGGGATTGTGGCAGTCTGACAACCTTTCAGTTGGGCCGGCGGTTGAGAAAAATATTTATGAAATTGAAACTCCAAGTGGCAGAAAAGTTTTTCCGCCGCAAGGATATTCTTGGAGATTATCTAAAGAAAGATTCGATGAATTTGTTAAAGACAACCGAATTTGGTTTGGAGAAAATGGTGGCAATGTTCCCAGAATAAAAAGATTTTTACACGAAGTAAAAGACGGAGTTGTGGCAATGACATTATGGACTTACCAAGAAGTTGGTCACAACCAAGATGCAAAAAAAGAAATCAAAATTCTTTTTGGTGACGATGTTTTTGAAACCCCAAAACCAGAAAAATTAATCCAAAGAATTATTCATTTAGCCTCAAACGAAAACGACCTCATCCTCGATTCTTTCCTCGGCTCTGGCACCACCGTGGCAGTGGCTCACAAAATGAATCGCAGATATATTGGCATTGAAATGGGCGATCACGCCTATACTCACTGCAAAGCACGGCTTGACAAGGTTATTGAAGGCGAACAAGGTGGAATTTCAAAAGCGCTTAATTGGCAAGGCGGCGGCGCTTATAAATTCTACGAATTAGCCCCAAGTTTTATTGCCAAAGACGAATTTGGAAATTTGGTGATTGACGCTTTTTACAATGACGCCAAGCTAATTCAGGCAATGTGCAAATTGATGAATTTTAAATATCAACCAAGCCAAGAGCAATATTGGAAACATGGTGTTTCAAGTGGCAAAAATTATCTTTTCGTCACCACACAAATTTTGACTTGCGCTTTGGTTGCTCAAATTGCTAGTCATTTAAGTGAAAATGAAACTTTGATTATTTGTTCAAAAAATTTTGAAAGTGGCGCGGATAAAATTGACGCTAGAATTGCAGTTAAAAAAATTCCACAAAGCGTTTTAAAATCATGCCATTTTGGCAAAAAAGAATATCTGCTTCCAATCAAAGAAAATAAGGCTTTGGAAGAATTATCTAATAATGAAATTGAAGAAGAAAATGACTAATAATTTAAATGCCGATTTTGCCTTAAAATATATCAACAGCGCTATGAATTTGCGTAAACCGCAATTCAAAAGTTTAGTGCTTTTTGCTGATTATTTGAAATCAGAAGTTGGACAAAAAGTGCTTTTGCGCCTGAAAAATTATGGTTTGGAAAATAACCAAAAATTGGTCGATGAAATTTTAGTCGAAAGCATAAATTATTTTAGCAAAATTTCTGAAGCAAAAAACTTTACAAAATTTGAAAGAAAATTTCCCGCTTTTACTTTTGCACTCGCAACTGGAGTTGGCAAAACCCGCTTGATGGGCGCTTTTGTGGCTTATTTATATTTGGTTTATGGCATTCAACATTTTTTGATTGTGGCACCAAATTTAACAATTTATCGCAAACTTCTTGAAGATTTTAGTAAAGCCAATCACCCAAAATATGTTTTTCGTGGCATTCAAGAAATAAATAGCACGACGGCAAGAATTATCACCACCAATAATTATGAAAATGAAAGTGGCAAACAGCTTTTTGGCAACCAGCTTGAAATTAATATTTTTAACATTCAGCAATTTGCTCAAAAAGATAGATCGCAACAACGCGGAATTCACGGTTTTAAAGAAAATATTGGCGAGTCTTATTTTGATTATCTCAAAAGCCAATCTGACTTGGTGGTTATGCTTGACGAAGCGCATCATTATCATGCAGATGCGGCACTAGAATCGCTTGATGTTCTTGATCCACTTTTTGCTTTGGAAATGACGGCAACTCCTTATTTGGGAACAAAAGGAAGTGGCAAAAATGCCTGTCAAATTATCATGCAAAATGTTTTATATTCTTATAATTTGGGCGACGCCATTAGGGGAAAATTAGTTAAAAATCCCTGGATTGGAACCGAAGCTGATCTTGATTTTTCAAAGTTTGATTTTGATTCAATTGAGGGTGACGCCAGAAAATTACAATTGGCTACCTTTTTTCATCAAAGAGCCAAACTTGCTCTTCAAGAATATGCTTTGGAAAATAATTTAAAAATTATCAAACCAGTATTGTTGGTTGTTGCTAAAGATACTAATCACGCCAGCGAGTTGAAAAATTTGATTGATAGCGACAATTTTCGGGGCGGCGAATTTAAGGGCAAAGTTCTTGAAATTCATACCAAGCTTAAAGGCGAAGAAGCCGAAGGAAATATTGAGCAATTAATTTCACTCGAAGATGAAGGCAATTTAATGGAAGTGGTAATTCATGTGAACATGCTAAAAGAAGGTTGGGATGTTGCCAATGTTTATACCATCGCACCTTTACGCCAATCGGCGGCGGCAATTTTAACCGAGCAAACAATTGGTCGAGGTTTGCGTTTGCCTTACGGTGAAAGAACTGGAAATGAACTGGTTGATAAATTGGTGATTGTTGCTCACGAGCAATATTCAAAAATTCTTGAAATGGCGAAAGATTCTGAGCTTATTCAAGGGCAAATTGAGCAAATTAATCCGCAAGAAATTATTGAGAAAAAGGTTTTAATTCAGTCTTTGCCAATTGTTGTAAAAGAAATGGCAAATGAAATTGAGAAAAGTGTGGCGATAATGGCTTCAATTGAAATTGAAGTTAAAAAAGAAATTTTAAAAAATCCGCAAAACGCAAATCTTAGCGAAGAAAAACAACAAGAAATTATTGCTACAAAAACCAAAGATTGGGTTTTGGACTTTGCTAAAACAATTATTTCAAATGACCAGCAATCTATAGGTGGTTTGCCTTTATTTTATAACAGCGAGGCAAGAAATGATTATAATAAAATCAGCACCAATTATTACGAAAAACCCAAAGCCCATTATATTCAAATTCCGCGCCTTGATTTAAGACCAAGCTTTGGTGAATTGGTTATTCATGATTTCAATTTGGATGAATCAAGAATGCGTTATTATCAGAATTACCGAAATATTATTGAAGAGCAACTGCAAAATGATTTAGAAAAAAATTTGTTTAATGAAGAAATTTTTGCTCAAAAAGATAAGCAAGTGACAAAAATTAATAGCTTTGGAAGCCTTTCAAGTCAAGCCCCGCAAAACACTATTATTGCAGCGCTTTGTGGTTTTGATGTTATTGATTATGACGATAAAAATCAAAAACCGTTACTTTTAAAATTAGCCAATCAAGCGGTTAATTATTATCGCAAAAAGGCAGAAAATGAAGATAATTTGGCTTCAATTGTTGAAAGTAATATTTACACAATTGCCGAAGATATTTATAAACAAATTTCTGAAAAAGTTGAATTTAAATCACCTTCATATTTGAGGTCAGAAATTGGCAAACCAAAGCCACTATTAGAGGAGCATAATATCATAACAATTGCTGAAAATTGCGTTTCTTTGCAATCTCAATTAGATAGTTTTAGTGCTAAATTTATTTACGAAAATTTTAATAAAGCTTGTCATGAAAAATATCGCTTCGATTCTTCTGACGAAGTTAGATTTGCTTATCTTTTAGAAAATGATGATACGGTTAAATGTTGGATGCGACCAGCGCATAAGCAGTTTGAAGGCTTGTTTTATAAAAAAGAATTAGAAAATATTCCCTCTAATTACGAGCCCGATTTTGTTGTTGAGTTAGAGAATGAAATTATTTTGGTGGAAGTGAAGCCAGAAAATGAAATGCGTGATTTAAATGTTTTGGCAAAAAAACAAACGGCAGAAAAATTTTGTGAATTAATAAGTGAAAATATTGGCAAATTTGGAATAGCAAAACCTTGGCGTTACATTATTGTTCCAACCAATAGAATTAAAATTAACTTCACGATAGATTCTTTGTTGAGTTAGTTTTTTGTGCTCGTTTTATAAAATTTTTATTTCGCCTTGAAACCCCTTAATTATCTAAGCTTTTTTGACCCCTCACGGCTCCCGATGCGCAACTAACGTTGCAATCGTTCGCCTGCTCTCCCTCAAGGGGAGAGCGATTGCACCGTATGCGTTGAGAGTTCTATTAAAACTTATAGGGGTGTGTAAGCCTTTAAAGCGTCGGAGCTAAAGTCTCATTCACAAATTTAATCCACGCAACTCAAGCAAACTTTCTCAATAATCGAATTGGTTAAAATTCTTTTTTCTTGCGGGATGAATAAATTACCGGAACCCGAACCCCCAGAACCCAAACCCATCTTCAAAAATCCATTTTCGATTAAAAAATTTAGTTTTTTGAAATCAAAAATTTGTGAAAAATTTTTGTTCAAATGTTTTTTGAAAACTGTTTCCGAGATGCCATTTTCTAAGCGTAAACCCATCATAATAATTTCTTCAATCAAATTTAATTCTGCAACATCTTCAATTTTTTGGATGCCATTTTGCTGTTTTTTATTTTGTTCAATCCAAGCGCTTGGTTCAGCAATCATTTGCACCGCTTGACGCAATTTATGATTTTTAAAATATACTCGCGAGTGAGCGCCGGCGCCGATTCCGATGTAATCATCACTTTGCCAATAAGCTAGATTATGAAGCGATTCAAAATTCTTTAATGCATAATTTGAAATTTCATAATGATGGAAACCCCTGTTAATCATGGTTTCGTTGGTTGTTTCGTAAAATTGTGCCGATAAATTTTCATCGGGCATGATAAATTCTTTGCGCTGAAATTGGCTATAAAATTTAGTGCCTTTTTCAATCGTTAATTGATATAAAGAAAGGTGAGGGGTGTTGAAACTCAAGGCTTTATCGAGTTCTTCTTGCCATGATTTTAGAGTTTGCTTTGGGCGTGCATAAATTAAATCGAAAGAAAAATTTTCAAAATATTTTTGCGCTAATTTAATGGCATTTTCGGCTTCATTTACCGAATGTTCGCGTCCTAAAAATTTTAAATCAATATCGTTTAAGGCTTGAATCCCTAGGGACAAGCGGTTAACGCCAATTTTTTTTAAATCAGCAAATTTTTGCGCTTCAACCGAAGTTGGATTGGCTTCTAAACTAATTTCACAATTTTTTAAAATCGTAAATTTTTCGGCAATTTTCGCTAAAATTTTTTCGACCAAAGAGATTGGCATTAAAGACGGCGTCCCGCCTCCGAAAAAAATAGTTTTGACATTTTTTTCAACAATATTTTCGCTAAAAAAATCTATTTCATGACAATAACTTTCAAGCATCTCTTGATAATTAATGTCGCTTCGAACATGCGAGTTGAAGTCGCAATAGGGGCATTTCGACAGGCAAAAAGGGTAATGAATATAAATTGAAAGCATGAATAATAATTTTAAAATAAATTGGCTTGAAGAAAATATGGATTAATTGTAAATTTGAAAGAAAAATTATTTTTTATGGAATCAAATTCACCTTATTATTTACAAATTGCCATCGTGGTTTTTCGTGAAGTTTTGGAAATCGCTTTAATCCTTGGCATTCTTATTTCGGCGACCAAAGAAGTTGAAAATCGCACTAAGTGGATTTTGGCGGGCCTTGGCTTGGGCATTGGCGCCTCAGTGTTATTGGCATTTTTCACCGATCGCATTTCTTCAGCGCTCGACGGCATGGGGCAAGAATTTTTCAACGGCTTAATATTACTTTCGGCGTCCTTCATGATTGGCTGGACGGTGTTATGGATGCAAAAGCACGCCAAATCTTTGTCGGGCGAGTTAAAACGCTTGGGCAATTCGGTGAAGGAAGGCAAGAAACCGCTTTACGCTTTGATGATTGTGGTGTTGCTGTCGGTGATTCGCGAAGGCGCGGAAATCGTACTTTTCTCTTATAGTTATTTCGTTTCCGGAGTTGAATTTTTCCAAATTGTGGTTGGCTTAGTGACGGGATTATTTTGTGGAGGTCTGCTCGGTTTAGCCCTTTATTTTGGCTTGCTCAAAGCCTTCGGCAAATATTTTTTCATAGTAAGTAGCTGGCTTTTAATTTTCTTTGCATCGGCAACCGCAACTACGGGCATAAGGTTTTGGTCGGATGCACAAATTGTTGATCCGCTCATCGATCCAATTTTTGATGCTTCGCAAATCTTATCACAAAATAGTATTTTTGGTAAATTTTTGCATCTAGTTTTTGGCTATATCGACAAACCGTCCTTAACGCAATTAATCACTTATTTTGTAGTGCTCATCGGTCTTGCCGTTGGCTTAAAAATTGCTAAAAAAATCTAGTTTAAAATGAATATTCTTCACGAAATATATCAACATAAAATTACCGAAGTTCGTAATCGTAAAAAAAATCTTTCAGTGCAAGAAATATGCGCTAAAACCAAGTGCAACGAGCCTTTGAAAGATTTTTATCAAGCTTTAAAAAATCGCAATGACAATAATGAATTAGGTTTGATTTGCGAAATAAAGCGCGGATCGCCTTCAGCCGGAATCATAGTTCCTAATTTAGATGTTGCGCAAGTTGCGAAAAATTATGAACAAAACGGCGCCACTTGTATTTCAGTTTTAACCGATGAAAAATATTTTTTTAGCCATGATAATTTTTTGCTTGAGGCAAGAAAATCCTGCTCATTGCCACTTTTAAGAAAAGATTTTATGGTCGATTCTTATCAAATTTATGAAGCTAAAATGCTTGGAGCCGATTGCATTTTATTGATCGTCGCCATGCTTGATGATGAAAAATTGCGAGAGCTTGAGCAAGTAGCTTTCGACATTGGTTTATCAGTTTTAATTGAAGTTCATAATCTTGAAGAATTAGAGCGTGCGCTCAAGCTTAAATCAAAACTTATCGGCGTTAATAATCGCGATTTAAAAACTTTGAAAATCGATTTAAACACCACTTTGGAATTAAAAAAATATGTGCCGAAAGATCGAATTTTAATTTGCGAAAGTGGCATTAAATCTAAGCAAGAAATTGACAATTTTAGAAATGCCGGAGTCAATTGTTTTTTAATTGGTGAATATTTTATGCGATCTAAATTTGCTGATTTAGATTTCGGCGATGATAAATAAATTTTTATTAAATCTCGTCGCTAACATTTGATAAATCTGGGCGCGAATAGTTATCGGGCTTTTCAATTGGAGATTTTTTTCCGCAAGAAATTACGCTGAGAATCATAAAAAAAACTGCTAAAAATTTAAATTTATTCTTCAAAATTTTTTGAATTTGAGAAGTATTTTTTAAGAAAATTTTTTTGGTAAAATTTTTTAACATAATTTAATTTTTTGTAATTTTTGTAAAATTATTTTTAACAAATTTTATTTAAAAATTAGCGATTTTTTAAATATTTTTGTGCCTCATCAATTTGTTTTTTAACCATTACTGGCGAGGTTCCGCCATAACTTGTTCTCGAGTCAATCGAACTTTTAGCATCAAGAAAATTAAAAATATCTTTAGTAATTTTCTTTTCAATTTTTTGTAAATCGGCGAGTTTTAATTCGTTAAGTTGTAAACCGCGATCTTCGGCCATTTTAACGATTGAGCCAGTAATATGATGGCTTTGACGAAATGGAATTTTAAGATTTTTGACAAGCCAATCGGCTAAATCGGTGGCGCAAGAATAATCGCTTGAAGCCATTGCCAACATTTTATCACTATTAATTTTCATATCATCAATCATTCCCGACATGACTTTTAAAGTTAATTTAGAGCTCTCAAGTGCATCAAAAAGTGGCTCCTTATCTTCTTGCATATCCTTTGAATAAGTAAGCGTTAAACCCTTCATGGTGGTTAGAAGACTAATTAAAGCGCCGGTAATTCTGCCGGTTTTGCCACGAATTAATTCGGCGCCGTCAGGATTTTTCTTTTGAGGCATAATTGAACTGCCCGAAGTGAAGCGATCGGAAAGTGAAATAAATTGAAAACCACGACTCATCCAAATAATAATTTCTTCGGAAAGCCTTGATAAATGGCTCGCCACTGTATTTAAACAAAATAAAAATTCTAAAACAAAATCGCGATCGGAAACGCTATCCATTGAATTGGAAGTAGGGCGATCAAAACCTAATTCTGAAGCGACAAAATGACGATCAATTGGGTATGAAGTGCCCGCCAATGCGCAGGCTCCGAGTGGGCATTCATTCATTCTTTTGCGCAAATCTTTGAGTCTTGATTCATCGCGCTTAAACATTTCAAAATAAGCTAAAAGATGATGCGAAAAAAGCACGGGTTGCGCGATTTGAAGATGCGTGAATCCGGGCATAATTACTTCAAGATTTTCGGTGGATTTTCTTACTAAATTTTTTTGTAAATCATGAATTAATTCTAAAATTTCATCGATATTTTCGCGCACAAAAAGGCGAAAATCAACGGCAACTTGATCATTTCTAGAGCGAGCAGTATGAAGCTTGCCAGCCACATCGCCAATAATATCTTTAAGGCGCGATTCAATATTTAAATGAATATCTTCAAGTTCAATTTGAAAATTAAATTGACCACTTTCGATTTCATGTTGAATTTGTTTTAAGCCATCAATTATTTCTTTTTTTTCGGTTGTAGAAATAATTTTAACTTTTGCTAACATTGTGGCATGAGCAATTGAGCCAGTAATGTCTTGCTTATAAAGTTTTTTATCGAAAGAAATCGATTGATTGATTTGTTGCATTAAAGTAGCGGGTTTCTCGGCAAATCTGCCTCCCCACATTTGATTTGAAGATGATTTTTTCATAAATTTTTATAAACAATTTAATTTGTTTTAATTTATAATTAAAAATAAAAAAATTTCAAATTAAAATTAACTATATTACAAAAGAATGTTTATTATTTTTAAAATTATTTTATGGAAAACTGGAATATAAATTCTCATGGCGTTTTTGATCGTCGCAATCTTAATGTTTTCAAGCGTTGGTGGATTGATATCGATAAAATAAATTTTTCAATAATTTTGGCGTTATTAATATTTGGATTAATTATGACGGCGACCTCGAGCCCCGTTATCGCCAAAAGAATCGATGTTGAAAAATTTTTCTTTCTTAAAAAGCAATTAATTTTTGCTTGTATAGGTTTTATTTTATTGGTTTCGATTACTTTTTTAAGTCACGATAAAATTAAAATTTTTGCAATTATTGGCATGGTAATTTCTTTTACTTTGTTAGTTTTGGTGTTGTTTTTTGGATCAAAAACCAAAGGGGCAACTCGTTGGATTTCGTTTGGCGGTTTGGCAGTTCAGCCTTCGGAATTTGCCAAAACATTTTTTATAGTTTTTAACGCTTATTGTTTACAAAAATTTTATTTTGCAAAACTTCAGTTTAAATATGGAATATCCTTTTTGTCGTTGGTATTGTTGCTCACGCTCCTTCTTTTACAACCAGATTTTGGTATGACCATTTCTTATTCGGCGATTTGGATGACACAACTTTTTTTGTTCGGATTGCCTTGGGGATTGATCGCAACCTTAGTTATTTTTGTTATTGTCGGCGGAATCGGAGCTTATTTAGGATTGCCCCATGTTGAAGATCGGATCAACAGATTCTTAGATTCCGAGCAGAAAAATTATCAAGCCGAAAGAGCGATTGATGCTTTTGTAAATGGTTCGTTTTTGGGTAAAGGTCCGGGTAATGGCGTAGTTAAAAAATTTATTCCCGATGTTCACACCGACTTTATTTTTTCGGCGATTGCCGAAGAATTTGGCATCATTTCTTGTTCAATTGTGTTGCTCCTTTTTCTTTATTTAATTGTCAGAATTGTCAAGAGGGCCATGGAAGAAGAGGATTTGTTTGTGTATCTTTCATTGTGCGGTTTGATGATGCAATTTACCATGCAAGTTATCGTTAACACAGGGGTGAGTTTGAGCATTTTTCCAACCAAAGGGATGACTTTGCCATTTATTAGTTATGGCGGATCGTCATTGATGGCAACGGCAATTTGCTTTGGTTTAATTTTGGCATTTACAAAGCGCAAATATCATCGCGATGTAGATTATGGAAATGTCCGCAACCTGTAATAATATTTTAAATAAATTTGCTTCGCAAATTTAGCTTTTAGTTGAATCGCTTCGTCGCGAATGAATCGCGACATCCGCGATGAGATTTTGGGTTTTTTGGAATTTCTTTGTTGATACACGCTTCATCTTTTTTTTCAAAAAAAATTCGCGACTGGGATTGCGTCACTTCGTTCCTGATCCCGTTATTTACTAAAAATAGCCGTTTAGGCTATTTTTTTAACGCAAATAACCATAAAGCGGGATAGCGAGGGCTCAAAAGGTTAATCGATTGAATTCATCCAGCCTAGCTCGTTAAAATAAAGACTACCAAAGTTTGTTTTTGTGATTTGGAAAATTCAATTTTAAGAGTTTGATTTTCTCTTTTAAAAATCGCCGAATGATTAGAAAATTCTCTTAAATCCCAGCCCATTTGCGGTAGGGTTTCGGAATAAAATTTTTTGATTGACTCAATCGTGTTTTGAGATTGATAAGTTGAGGAAGCGAAACTGCCCGAAGAACTATCAAATTCAACATCTTCATCTGAAATAATTTCTAAGCCTTTGGCAACTGGAATATCAAGGCTTCCTTTAATAAATTCAGAAACAATCTTTGGTGATAAAGTGTCGGATTTTTTGTTAGAAAAACCACATGAATTCAATGAAAATGTTAAAAAGATTATAAGAAATAATTTTGGAAAATATTTAGTAGTAAAAATCATATAAAATAAGTTATTTTTGACATGTTTTGCAATAAAAGCTTGAGCGTTGATTTTGCACAATTCTTTCAATATTGCAATCACAATCAAAGCATTTCTGGTTATTGCGATCATAAACTTTGTGAGAATTTTGAAAAAAACCAAGTTCACCGCGAGCATTTTGATAGTCGGAAATCGAAGAGCCACCCATTTCAATGGCATTGGCGATAATTTTTTTAATCGAAGCAACAAGTTTTTTAAGCTCATTTTTATTTAATGAATTTGCATTGCGAATTGGCGAAATTCTAGCGTCGAAAAGCGATTCATTAATATAAATATTGCCGACTCCAACCACAATTTTATTATCCATCAAAGTAGTTTTTATATTCGATGTTTTATTTTTAAGCTGGGCTTCGAGATATTTTTCATTAAACTCTGATGAGAGCGGTTCAGCACCTAAATTTTTAAGCATTTTGTGATTTAAAATTTCACTATTTTCAATTAAATCAATAAAACCAAAGCGACGCGGATCGTTGTAAATCAACCATTCATCGCTGGATAAATAACAAGCAAAATGATCATGTTTTAAGTGGTGGAAATTTTTATTTAATGTGATGCGCCCGCTCATTCCGAGGTGTAAAATCAGGGTTTGATTTTTGGATAAATTGATTAATAAATATCGTGCTTTGCGTTCGATCGATAAAATTTTTTGATTAATTAAACTTTGTAAATCTAAATTATTGTCGATTCTCAATTTTTTTTCGGAACGAAAAACTTGTTGAATCTTGTTGTTTTTGATGGTCTCGAGACCTCTTTTTATGGTTTCAATTTCGGGAAGTTCAGGCATATTTTTTATAAAAAATTTATCAATTTAATTTTTAATTTAAAGTATTTTACGATAATAAAAATAAATCTTTAATAAATTTTTAAGTTAATTTGGTATTAATTTACGATGGCAAGCACTTTGGCAAATAGTTTTATTAATTAATTATTGCATTAGAGGGGCAAAAGATTTATTTTTGTCCTTTAAAATTCAATTCAAATGCTTTTGAGTTGTTTGAAAAATATTAATGAATGCTCTTTAAATGCAAAATAACATTAAAAATAACGAATTAAATGACGATTATTTTTTGCAAATTCCCGCAGAATTTGCCGATAATAAAGTTTTGATGCATAGCTGTTGCGCGCCTTGTGCAGGAGACTTGATGGAAAGAATGATTGCTTCAAAAATTGATTTAACAATTTTCTTTTATAATCCAAATATTCATCCCAAAAAAGAGTATGAGATTCGTAAAAACGAAAATATTCGCTTTGCTGAAAAGCTTGGAATTCCTTTTATTGATGCCGATTATGATGTGCAAAATTGGTTTGCGCGCGCTAAAGGCTTGGAATATTCTCCCGAAAGAGGCGAGAGATGCACGAAATGCTTTGATATGAGGTTTGAAAGAACGGCGCTTTACGCTCATGAAAATGGCTTTAAAGTTATCACTTCTTCTTTGGGGATTTCGCGTTGGAAAAATATGGAGCAAATTAATGAATGCGGAATTCGTGCTTCAAAAAATTATGATGGGGTGAATTATTGGACATATAACTGGCGTAAGGCTGGAGGGGCGGAGAGAATGTATAAAATTGCCAAGAAGGAAGAGTTTTATAAACAAGAATATTGCGGTTGTATTTTTTCGCTTCGTGATAGCAACGAGTGGCGAGTTTCTAAGGGGCGCGATGAAATAAAAATTGGCGAAGAATTTTATAAAGAAGTCGAAATTGATAAAGAAATGTTAAAAATTAAACAATAATTTATGAAAAATCTTTTGCTTAAAAATATTCCAAAAATTGATCTAGATAAAAAACTAAATATCCTGTTTTTGTTGGCTATTTTAATAATTACTTTTCAAGCGATTATTTTTTTTATCGCAGATGGTCGTTCATTTTTTTTAATCAATGATTCTTATGGTTATTACTTCACTGAAGCAAAAAATATTTACAGACAGGGCTCATTGCATGATATTTCTAAGTTAATTCTCGATTTATATTTTGATCAAATTAGACAAGCAAATTATGATCTTACGCAAATAAAACCATACCATTTTCCGATCTATTCTTCTTATTTATCGATATTTTTTCACTTTTCTAAAAATGAATTTTTTATTGTAGCTTTATCCGCATTTTTCCCTTGTTTGGTAATGTTATATTTTTCCTATTTAATTCTAATCAATTATTTTAGTTCCAAAAAATCTTTTATAACAGTTGTTTTAGCTTTTTTATGTTCGCCAATCGTGATTTTTACATGCGACTCTAATGCTGAAATATTTATTGGGTCTTTAATAATATTAAGTTTTTATTTGGGTTTATTTGCCAAAAAACGCGAGGGATTTCTTTACTATTTTTGTTATTTTTTGGTAAATTCAATATTATTTTTAAGAATTAAATTTTTAGTTGGGATTTCAATTTTATGTTTAATTTACAGAATTTTACCAATTAAACATACCGAAGAAAATAAAAAAATTGATAAAAAAAATATAATTTTTTTGTTAATATTTGCAATATTTTTACCATCGGCGATTTCTAATTATGCTTACGAAAACCTCAACTTGCATCTTTTAAAGTCCCATGATTTTAAACATTTATTTTCTTTTGAAAAGATTTATGATTTATTTAACAGGCTCGTTGTAAACATATCGCAAATATTAACAATAAAGCTTTGGTACGGGATGATATTTTCAACTTTTATGATGGGGTTATATTTTTATTGGCATGAAATTTGTAAAATATTTTTATCAAAAAAAATTTCAAAAATTTTCATAATTTATTCTTGTGGTTTTTTGTTTTTTATAAGCATTTTAGTTTTTTACGGTACCGATGGATATAGAATGCTCATAAGTTTTTATCCATTTGTTTTCGTAGTTATTTACGAGAATCGTAACATATTAAAGAAAATAAAATTTTGTAATAGAAATTTATTTATATTGAGAGCTTTGTTAGTTTTCACAATGACAACATTTTTTTATAAAAATTATTCAATTATAAAAAATATCCCCGATCATCAAGAAAAAATGATGATAAAAACCAAAATTTTAGAAAAAATCATGGATCAACATGATGTTAAAAATATTGTTATAAATCTAAATTTTTTTGATCAATGGTACCGCTTGCCTTTTATGCATTTATTATCTCAAGATAAGAGTATTTTTATGATTTGGAATAACGAGGACAGCATTTGTGAATTATTGAGTGGATATGCTCAAGATAATTTTGAATTTAAATTATTAATTTTACCTAAAAATTTAAAATCAGAATGTGATTTTATTGCTAAAAATTATAAAACTGAAATTAATTCTTACAAAGAATTGAATGAAGATTTGTTCATTTATATAAAAAAGTAGCAAATAAATTTGTAAATTTTGTTAAAAATATTTACAATATTTTCATAGTTAAAAAATCTATTCACTTAAAAAAATAAAATGAAAAAAGAAATCAATATAACATTACCAGACGGAGCTATTCGTAATGTTGAAAGTGGAATAAGTGGCTTTGAAATTGCTAAATCAATTTCAATTTCTTTGTCAAAAATTGCTTTGGCGATAAAAGTAAATGGCGAATTGCGCGACTTATCGCACAAGTTTGAAGATGATTGTAAGATTGAAATTATTACTCCAAAATCTGGTGCGGTTGCGCTTGAAATTATCCGTCATGACTGCGCGCACATAATGGCCGAAGCCGTTAAGGAACTTTATCCAGAAACTCAAGTAACCATCGGGCCCGCTATCGACAATGGTTTTTATTATGATTTTGCGCGCAAAACTCCTTTTGTTGCCGAAGATTTAGAAAAAATTGAAGCTAAAATGCGTGAAATTGTTAAGCGCGATGAAAAGTTGATCCGTGAAGAGTGGAAGCGCGACGACGCCGTTAAATTTTTTGAAAAATCGGGCGAAAAATATAAAGCTGAAATAATTTCTTCAATTCCCGCTGAACAAAAAATTTCTCTTTATCGCCAAGGTGATTTTATTGATTTATGTCGTGGACCGCACGCCCCGTCAACTTCTCATGTAAAATATTTTAAATTGATGAAAGTCGCTGGAGCATACTGGCGCGGTGATTCCAAAAATGAAATGCTTCAAAGAATTTACGGAACGGCTTGGGAAAGCGAAGAATCTTTGAAAAATTATTTGCATGTTTTGGAAGAGGCGGAAAAAAGAGACCATCGTAAAATTGGGCGCCAACTCGATTTATTTCATATTCAAGAAGAAGCGACGGGTTCAGTATTTTGGCATCACAAAGGCTATATTATTTATCGTGAAATTGAAAATTATATTCGTCGAAAAATTGAACAAAATGGTTATGTCGAAGTAAAAACTCCGCAATTAATTGATAAAGTTCTGTGGGAAAAATCGGGCCATTGGGAAAAATTTCATGATAATATGTTTGTTGCCGAAAGCGAAAATCGCTTACTAGCGGTAAAGCCCATGAACTGCCCCGGACATGTGCAAATTTTTAATCAAGATTTAAAATCTTATCGACAATTGCCACTTAGAATGGCGGAATTTGGATCATGTCATCGCAACGAATCTTCGGGTTCGCTTCATGGCATTATGCGCGTTCGTGCCTTCACTCAAGATGATGCGCATATTTTTTGTGAAGAGCATCAAATTAACGACGAAACTTTAGCTTTTTGTGAATTACTAAAAGAGGTTTATCGTGATTTTGGATTTGAAGATATTTTGGTAAAATTTTCAACGCGTCCTGCGAATCGCGCCGGATCCGACGAAGTTTGGGATAAGGCAGAAAAGGCTTTAGAGCAAGCGGTAAATCATGCAGGTTTAGAATATAAACTTAATCCCGGAGAGGGGGCTTTTTACGGTCCAAAACTTGAATTTACTTTGGTGGATGCTTTAAAAAGAGAGTGGCAATGTGGAACTTTGCAAGTCGATTTTGTGTTGCCTGAGCGTTTGGATGTAAATTATGTTTCACAAGATGGCTCTAGGAAGCGTCCCGTTATGCTTCATCGTGCAATTCTTGGAAGTTTAGAAAGATTTATCGGAATTTTAATCGAAAATTATGCGGGGAAATTTCCATTATGGTTGGCGCCGGTGCAAGTTGTAATTGCAACAATTACTAACGAATTTGATGATTATGCAAAAATGGTTCACGATAAGCTTAAATCAGCGGGGATAAGATCGCAAATCGATTTAGATTCGCAAAAAATTTCTTATAAAATTCGTGAACATTCTTTGCAAAAAGTGCCTTACATTGCTGTAATTGGCAAAGTTGAAGCTACAAATAATAAAGTTTCGATTCGAAAAATCGGTAGCGAACAACAAGAGCTCGTTGATTTAAATGAATTTGAGGCGAGAATCCTTTTAGAAATAAAATCAAAATAAATTATGGATTATCAAGGCCTAGAAGAATTAAAGTTAATCGATCAATATCTAAAAAACTACAATCAACAAATCGTCAATTTTTTTATTGACAAGGTTGATAAAAAATCTTATTTGGTCCTAGATTTTGGTGCTGGCATCGGCACTTTGGCGGAAATTTTTTATAAAAAAACTTCGATAAAACCCGAATGTTTTGAAATTTGCAAAAAATCACAAAAAATATTGACGCAAAAGGGATTTAAACTGCAAAATGAATTTTTAAATGAAGAAAAATATGATTTAATTTTTTCTTCAAATGTTTTAGAGCATATTGAACAAGATTCTAAAACCATTGCCAATCTTAAAATAATGTTAAAAAAAGATGGCTATTTGATAATTGTCGTTCCTGCATTTAATTTTCTTTTTAATGAATTTGATCTTAAGGTTGGGCATTTTCGAAGATATAATGTTGAAATGCTTAAAAAAATTTGCGATCAAAATGATTTGGAAATTGAAGATATGAAATTTTTCGATAGCTCGGGGTTTTTTATTTTACTAATTATGAAATTTTTAAGAAGAGATTCTTGTATAAAAATTACCGCTAAAAATTTAATATTTTATGATAAAATTTTTGTTAAAATAAATATTATTTTAGATTTAATTTTTAGAAAAATTTGCGGTAAAAATATAATTTTAATTGCCCGAAAAAAATGAAAATTAATTTTTTAAAATTGATTTTGATTTAAGCGATTTATAGGCGAGAATTCTTTTAGAAATAAAAAAACATCTTTAGTCTAAATCAAAAATGAAAAATTGACTTGAAAATTTGTTTATGTTGAAAGTTTTATTAACAAGAATATTAACATTAACCTTTTTAGGAGCATAAATGATAGATCCAGTTATAGCGGTCCAGCCGAACACAGATTTGCGGGAAATTGCAAACCCTCCTACTACCGCTCCCATCTCACCAAAAAGTTTTTGTAAGATTCTTGGTGGTTTTGCGTTTAGTTCGGCTTTTATTGGCTTTGGAGTTTTTGTGAAGTGTGTCATAGCCACCCGTAACACCGATCCAGCGAAAAGTCAATGTTTTAGTGATGAAATGCCTATTGGCTTTGCACTCGGATGTAGCGCTTTGGGAATTATAAAGGCTGGAGTTATTTTGGCTGAAGAAATTGACAGAAGGTGTTCTCGGAGACAGAGACCTGCTTTACCTTTGACTAGAGATGAGCTTGACACATATATTGATAACTTCCCGCGCACTACTCAACCTTCAATGGCTGAAGGTCAATCTAGACAACCTTCAACGGCTGGAAATCAACGAGATTCAATTGAAGTTTTAGGTGGAGAAGGAGAAAGAGATGATATTGGAATTATAATTAACCCTCGTAACCCTAATAACTCTCAGGTTACAGGGGAGATTGGAGTTGTTTCTGGGAATCTTGCATCAACTACTTCTACGAGTCCTAGTCCAGCTTCTGTTGAAGTAGTACAAAGTCAATCTGCTCATGGCGCCAATGTATGAAAAAAATATTATATATTAGGCGCAATTAAATCAAATTATCTCAAAAATATTTTTTTAATTAAACCCATTTTTTTATTGAAAATGTGGCTAGTTTTTAAAAACATTTGCGGTAAAAATATAATTTTAATTGCCCGAAAAAAATGAAAAATTGATATTAGGAAATTTTTTAAGCATGAATAATTAAGTTGAAAATATATTTATCTTAATTAGTTTTATTAATATAAATTTTAACATTTAGGAGTCTAAGTGATAAGGCAAAATCTTACTCAAATTCCAGAATCAACTCCCACTTTATCAAGATTAAGAGGTTTTTTAAATTGTCCTTCGGTGGTTAAAACAGCGATTGGAATTTCTATTGTAGCGCTATCGGGAGGGTTAGGTTTTGTCAATTGTTTAAGTAGGAATGATGGGGAAAGGGATGCTTGTTTAAATAATGAAGTACCTTTAGCTATTGGGTTTGCAGTTGTTGGTATGGTTTGTTCTGCAGTAATTTTTAAATGTATTAGAGAATCTTCAGCAGTTGCTCCATATCAAAGGAGGGATCCAAGTTCAAGTGTTGAGCCTTCAAGAGTTACTCCATTAGGATTGTATAATGGAGTAGCTCCAGGTCCAGGTGGGCCATAGTTAAAAAAATTTGGGGCGTTAAAGTTGATCCAACGCCTTACTAAACAAGGATGTCGATATAAAAGAAAATACGCATAAAATATTTAGTATTTTGTTATTGAAAATGTTGCTAGTTTTTAAAAACATTTGGGCATAATTTTTTATCCAAAAAAACTAATAATTTCTTTCTATCATATTTGAATTCTTTTTTAAGAATTTTTGAAGTAGATTTTTCATTATATTCAATAATTTTTGATGTTTCTTCGCAGTTATTGGCTATAGTTTTTTCAAAAAAACTTATCGATGAGTAGCCATTAATAGTCTTTATTCCCAAGTCTTGCGAGGCAAACATCGCATTAATTTCATTTTTTAAATAATTATAAGAGATGTTGTTTTTTAATTTATCTGGTGTGGAAGAAAATAAAAATATAGAATCTTTTTCGCCATTCTTTAGAATTAAATCCTTAATGTTTTTTAATTTATCTGGCGTGGAAGCAAATAAAAATATAGAATCTTTTTCGCCATTCTTTAGAATTAAATTCTTATAATTTTCAATCTCTTTTTCTTCTTCTTTAAAGTTTACATTAAAAAATGGATATACTTGACTTTCAATGAAGATAATTGAAAAAATTAAATAATATAAAATTTTTTTACCCTGCGTTTTTTCAATGTGATTAATTGAAAAAGTAATTAAATATATAATTGCAAAAAAAATTACATAAAAAAATCTGGTGTGAGCTCTTAAATTGGTAAAGCTTGAAATGCTCAATTGAATAAAATAAAAATTTCCTAAATATTTATCAAGCCAGAAAAAAAATAATGTAAATAATATTGATTTTATAACAATTTTATCAAAAAATTCTAAATTTTTCTGCATCTTTTTATTGAAGATGAGGGCAAGAATCGCAAGCCACGCGCCAATTCCAATAAAAAATTGATTTTCTTTATAAATTTCTAGAAATTTTAATGAAAAATGGTTGGTTATAAAGCTCCAAATTGGCGAATAACTTAAGGTAAAAAGATTTCTTAATTCAAAATCATCACCGTTTGTTTTTGGTACATTTAGATTGTAAATATTTTTAGTTTCCGCATAAGGCATGCCATATAAAATCAACAAAATGGTGCTTAAAATTAAAATTGGAAGGGTAATCTTTAGAGAAAATTTTTGAGGAAAAATTTTATGAAAATCATCTTTTTTGAATTTTGATAAATAAAACAAAAAGAATGTAACAATAAAAAGAGCCAAGAAATTTCCATTATATGAATTGCACAATAATTGTAAAATTACACATAAAATTATATAAGAAATATACTTAAAATTTAAAGTTTCGAAATATTGTTTTGAATATAAGAGAGTAAGGGGAATAAAAATTTTAAAATTGAGTTGCATATGCCCAACTTTTAAAAGAATAATTTGGTTAAAAGTAAATAAATAAGCTCCAATTGCTGAAGAACTTTTTGAGAAATTAAATTTTCTCAAAACATAGTAAGATGCAATAAAATTTAAAATGAATCCAAAAATTATCCAAAAATTAAAAGATGTCGATGAGTTGAATCCTAAAATACGAAAAAGAGCATAAACTGTGCCGAGTAACCAATGATTCTCAGAGAGCATAATTACATTGGGAAGGGGATGGAAAAAATTAGCATGCTTAAAGCTTTCTTCTTGACCTGTAAATGCCAAATAAAAATGCTCTAAGAAGAAGTTATTTAATCTGCCATCGAGTAAATCTCCAAAAGAGTTGGCGCCAAATTTGATTGAGAAAATTAAATGAAATATTCCCGCAAGAAATAAAAAAAATGCTAATAAATTTTCTCTAAAAAATATTAAAATTTTATGATGGTGACATTCATTTAATTTCATCTTGAAAAAATTATTTATTTTCTTCTATTGTTTTGGCAACATTAAACATTGTTTGTTCGTCAAAATGCTTTGTTATAATTTGCAATCCAAGTGGCAATCCTTTGTTATCAAAGCCCGCTGGTACAGAAATCGCTGGCAATCCTGCTAAATTTGAAGGAACGGTAAAAACATCGTTTAAATAAATTTTTACGGCGTCAAAACTTTTCATTTCTTCGAAGCCAAAAGCTGAATTTGGAGTTGACGGCGTTAAGATTGCATCAACTTTTTTGAAAGCTTCAATAAAATCATTTAAAACTAAACGACGAACTTTTTGGGCCTTTTTGTAATAGGCTTCGTAGTAGCCGGCCGATAAAACATAAGTTCCAATCATGATTCTTTTTTTAACTTCTTTACCAAAACCTTCGGCGCGAGTTTTTTGATACATTTCACTGATGGAAATATTTTCTTGAGAGGTTCTAAATCCATAGCGAACGCCATCAAAACGCGCTAAATTCGAAGAGCATTCGGCGGGAGCGATAACATAATAAACTGCGGCGGCATATTGAGTGTGGGGCAAAGAAATATCGATGATTTCAGCGCCACGATGGCGTAAAATTTCAATACCTTTTTGCCACAATTTTTCAATTTCTGCTGGCATGCCATCGATGCGATATTCTTTAGGAATTCCTATTTTTAAACCCTTCACATTGGAATTTAATAATTTTTCAAATTGTGGAACTGGAATGTTGATTGAAGTTGAGTCTTTTGAATCGTGACCCGAAATTATTCTTTGAAGTAAAGCGCAATCTTCAACATCTTTGGCAAAAATTCCAGCTTGATCAAGTGAACTGGCAAAAGCAATCATGCCATAACGCGAAGAGCGACCATAAGTTGGTTTGACGCCAACTGTGTTAGTGAAAGAGGCGGGTTGACGAATTGAACCGCCAGTGTCGGAGCCAGTTGCGCCAGCACACAAATTAGCGCTAACCGCTGAAGCTGAACCGCCGGAAGAGCCTCCCGCGACTAAATCTTCATTTGAATCGTTGCGCTTGTAAGGGTTGATTACTTTTCCAAAGTAAGAATTAGCGTTAGCCGAACCCATGGCAAATTCATCCATATTGGTTTTGCCAAGGCAAATCGCTCCAGCATCAAAAAGTTTTTGAGTAACGGTTGATTCGTAAGTTGGAACGAAATTTTCCAACATTTTTGAGGCGCAAGTGGTGCGAATATTTTTGGTGCAGTATAAATCTTTAATTCCAAGTGGAATTCCTTCTAAATCACGAATTGAGCCTTTGGCGATGTTTTTATCGGCTTCTTTGGCTTGATTTAAAGCGATGTCAAAAGTTTCGGTTATAAAGCAATTTAGATGACGATTTTTTTCAATATTTTGAATATATGAATTAGTAATTTCGGTGGCACTAAATTTTTTACTTTTTAATCCCGCAATAGTATCTTTTATGCTTAATTTTGTAAGTTCCGTCATGGTTTAAGATTTTTTTAAATTGTATTTAATTATGCAATATAAAGCACGAAATCCATCTTTCCAAGTGATTTTTTTACCTTCTTCGTAGGTTCTGCCATTATAGCTAATGCCAACTTCGTAAATTCGACATTTTGTTTTACCGATTTTAGCGGTAATTTCGGGTTCAAAACCAAAGCGATTTTCTTCGATTTTAATGTTTTTAATAATATTACTTCGAAAGGCTTTGTAGCAAGTTTCCATGTCGCTAAGATTAAGATTGGTGAAGATGTTTGATAATGTTGTTAAAATAAAATTGGCGACGCGATTCCAAAAATAAAGAACGCGTCGACTTTCGCCACTAATAAAGCGCGAACCATAAACCACATCGGCTTTGTTTTCAAGGATTGGGGTAATAATTTTAAGATATTCTTTGGGATCATATTCTAAATCGGCATCTTGAATTATGATGATATCGCCCGAAGCGCTGGCAATTCCAGCTCTAAGAGCCGAACCCTTTCCTTGATTATGTGTTTGATAAATAATTTTATCAACCAAGGGCTCGATTTCATTTTGTAAAATTTCTCTTGTGCCGTCGGTCGAGAAATCATCAACAATAATAATTTCTTGATATTGATAAGAAGAATTTTTTACCGCAAAAATAATTTCTTTTATGGTATTTTTTTCGTTGAAACATGGAATTATAACTGATAAAATCATTTTGAAAAATTTAAAAATTTATTAACATTGTTAGATATGATAATCAAAAATACCAATAAAATAATTAAATTTCTAGACCTCGATTCAAAAAAAAGTTTATTTTTTTTTGCTGTTTTATTTTATGGAATATTTTTCTTGCCAATTATTCTTTATGCCTATTTTTATTGCGACGATGCAATATTAATGTATTCAGTTTATGCTAATGTAAAATTGTATGGCAAAAGTTTTTTTGAAGTCTGTTATGGATCGTTCAGGGAATTTTTGGATGGTGGAAGATTCTACGGCCTGTATCTTACCCATTGTATAATTTATTATTTTTTCAATGACAGATTAAGTTATTATATAGTAAAATCTATATTCAATTTAATCTCGGTAGTTAGCTTTGCGTGGCTATTAAAAATAATAACAAAAAATTCTGATAATTATAGGGCATTTATTTTTTTGATGCCTATTTTATTTTTAAGCTCGATAGCGGTTGATCCTTTAACCTCACTAGGTCTATCAACTCAATACACGGCAATTTCTATTGCTCTTGCTTCGGGTTTTTATATTTTGTGGCATGAGAACAAAAATAAAAAATATTTTTTTCTAGCTTGGATATTTTTTATTTGGTCTTTTTTTCATTATGAAATTGGCATTTGCATCGTGCCAATTTTTATAGTGCTTGCAACAAGGTTTAGGATTCAATCCCAAGATTCAACAGTTAATTTTAATTCACTAAAAAACATCAAAAAATATCTTTTATTATCAATTCAAGTTTGCTTCAAAGAATTAAGATTTTTTCTGCTTCCATTTTTACTATGGGTGTTAATTTGCTTTTATTTAAGGAGTCGTCATGACTTATTAGGTTATGATGGAATAGAGTTTGGTTTTAATATTAAAAATTTTTTCTTAACTTGGATATTTCAAGTTATTGCTTCATTTCCATTTGGATTTTTTCATGAAAATTTATATTGGTATAAGCCAGAGTGGCATGAAATTTATTGGGTGGCGATTCTTTTTGTTTTGGCATATTTTTTATTTTCTAAATTGATTCCAAAAATTAATCTAAAAAATAATTATCGCGATATTGTTCTAATAGGATTTATTTTGGTTTTGGCGCCATCGGGAATCATCAGTTTATCGAATAAATACCAAACCTGGATTCTTTCTAGCGAATATAAAACTGCTTTTATTCAGGTATTTTTACAATTTCTTGGAATGGGTTTTTTATTAATAGCCTATATAAGCTACATTTTGAATAATTCTAGGCTTTATACAAGCCAAAGAAGGCAAAAAATTATTATTCATTTCTTCGTATTAATATGTTCTTTTTCGGTGGCTTTGGTCAATATTTTTAATTATACAATTGTTCCAAAAAAAAATATTGTTGCAGGACAGACTCATATTGAAATGTTTGTCAAGGCTATAAAAAACGATGTTTTACAAGATTTTCCAACTGAAGAAAAGGTTAATGAAAAATTTTATGATATATCAAAATATGCAATCTCATTTTATGATTTTTTTGAAAATGATATTAATAAAAAAATCCCACAAGCTAAAGAAAATTATAAAGATTTAAATGTTTTTTATTCTTTCGTTCCAGGAGTTTATACTTCACATTTTTTATCTTATCATAATAAATCTAACGCATTGCTAATAGCAAATTATTTTGATGATAAAAATATAGAATTATTCAAGAAAAATATAAAGTTTGAGAATTTTTATTATGCGGATTCTTGGCTATATAATTTAAACATTATAAATAATAATAAAAAAAATCTCGCGGGCTTTATAATTGCTGGAAAGCTTGATAGGATTGGTTATACTTGTAATAATATTAAATCAGAATCTACTCAAAAGTGTTATAAAGTTTTAAATATTGTGGCGCCAAAAATATTTATTGATAAAGAATATTTATTTAATCTCGCAACAATTATTAAAACTCTAAATACGGCATTTGGAGAAAATATTTTTAAAGATTCATTCGAGCGAATCGAGGAAAATCTTAAAAATAGTCAAGATGGAATTTTGATAAAACTTGATAATAAAATTTATAAGATAAAAAGACCTTAATTTTAAAAATACTATCGAGCTTTTTCGATCAAGCTGAGAAGCTGTTTTTTATTCAAAAATTCACTAGCAAGAAGGCCATTTTTAGCATTCGGACCATAGACCGCATTAAACGGAATGGCATAACGATTATGCTTGGCTAAAAATTTCATTACATCAGAATCGGGCTTGGTAATGTCGGCTCTTAACCCAATAACTTCGCCACTTTTCAGCTTTTTAGTAATTTCTTTGTCATTTAAAACTAACATTTTATTGAATTTGCAAGTTAAGCACCAATCGGCGGTTACATCGACAATTATTATTTTATTTTGGGCGATTAAATTTTGTAAAATTGATTCGTCAAAAAATTGCCAATAAGTATCTTGTTCGGATTTTGATTTTAATTGGCGATCGTGGAAATCAAAGGGTAGGGTGAATGATAAAATTATAACTAAAGTTATAAAAATTATTTTAACCATTTTGGTTTTAATTTTTAATGAGCAGAAAATTAAAATTGAAAAAACTGCCACTAATAATGATGGAAAAATTCCGATTGTATTACTTAAAACGAAGGTAAGCCAAACCGCTGTGGCAACTAAGAAACCTGCCATTAAATGCTTTATTTTTATCATCCATTTTCCGGGTTTTGGTAAAAAATTTATGAGTCGCGGAGAGATTATCAATATTATATATGGCGCGGAAAATCCAACTCCAATAAAAGTAAAAATTAGTAAAATTGTAAAAAAATCTTGAGTGATTGCAAAGGAAATAGCGCTTCCTAAAAATGGTGCCGAACAAGGAGTGGCAAGAAGAACCGCCAATATTCCTGATAAAAAGTTGGGCATAAAAATATTTTTTTGTGCTTCTTTTTCGGAAATTTTTTTATCAAGAAGTGTGGCTAAAATTTGACTGAAAGTTATTTCAAAAATTCCCAAAAGTTCGGCGATAAAAAATATTAAAATTATTATCAAAAAAATTAAGAAAAACGGATTTTGAAATTGAAATCCCCAACCAAGAGAGCTTCCCGCAGATTGAATTGCGTAGGAGAAAAAGGCCAAAAGCATGAAACAACTTAAAATACCGATGATGGTTGAAAAAAAACTAAAACGAACTTGTGAGATCGGCGCCCCAGAGTGTTTAAGAACGGAAATTAATTTGATGGAAATGACGGGCAAAACACAAGGCATAATGTTTAAAATTAAGCCACCAAACATTGCCAACAAAATCATAAAATAAATTTTATTAGGATTTTTCTTTGCGCCCTCAATATTTAAAGACATGTCAATTTCAGAAAAATCTTTTGAAGATTCAAATTTTTTCTCAACAAGATTTTGCCCATAAAATTTTTCAATCTTATTAATAGAAATCATATCGATTTCATTATTTACATCAAGGCTGAACTCTTGATTTACGGGGACGCAAACATCTTTGCACAATGCAAATGAAAGTTTTAAATTTAGTTTTGTTGGTTGATTTTGATCAAGGGTTTCAATAAAAATTGGGAAAATTACTGAATTTTTGTAATATTTATATTTAATTTCTTCATTACCAATTTTTTCAAAACCATCAACAGCTTGTGGATAAAAAATATTGTGATTTTTATAATTTTGTGAAGCGCTGAAATTAAATTCTGGAGGCATGCCCATCCCACTTTCATCATTGCCGTAAATTTTCCAACCTTCTTGAAGGTTAAATTCAACGCCGGCGACCAATTTCTTGGCGCCATTTTCTTCGTAAGCGCTGGAAATTAGTGAAGTTTTGGCTCCACTTAACTCATGATTTTGTGATAAAGAGCTTGCACCGAAGCTATTTTGTAAGGCCAGAACGGACAATAATAAAGTTTTTAAAAATATTTGCATTTTGGTTGTTGAAAATCTTGGTTTATTAAAGTAATTTATCTATAAATGTATAATTTATAATTTAAAATATAAAAATGAATCAGCAATTAAATTTTAAAAATAGTGATGTTTTGTATGTTAATAGCAAGAAAGTTTCTTGCGATGGCGGAAACTCAAGCTCAAAACATCCTTTGGTATATTTAAATATGGGGGAAAAAGATTTTGCTGTTTGTCCATATTGTAACAAATATTTTTCTTTAAATAATTCTAAGAATTTATTAAATTTCTCAAATAAAACTAATAAAAAACTAACATGAAAAATACTGCGATAATTGGTTTACAGTGGGGCGATGAAGGCAAAGGCAAAATAGTTGATTTTTTATCAGATAATTTTGATGCGGTTGTCAGGTTTCAGGGCGGGCATAATGCGGGACACACTATTAAAGTTGGCGACAAAACTTTTAAATTAAGTTTGTTGCCGTCAGGCATTATTCGTGGTAAAATTTCTATTATCGGAAGTGGCGTAGTTGTTGATCCAATTGCTTTATTTTCAGAAATCGAAAAAATTGAAAATGCGGGCATAAAAATCTCTCCAAAAAATTTAGCAATTGCTGATAATTGTTGTTTGATTTTATCGGTTCATCGTGAACTTGATCAACTTTTAGAATTGCAAAAAGGTGATAATAAAATCGGCACAACTGGTCGCGGAATTGGACCAGCTTATGAAGATAAAGTAGGGCGTCGCGCGCTTAGAATATGTGATTTACGAGATCAAGAAGTTTTAAAAAATCGTATCGAAAATTTATTATTTTATCATAATCTTTTGCGTCAAAGTTTGGGTGCAAAAAAAGTTGAATTAAATGATATTTTGCAAGAATTAAAACCAATTCAAAATAAAATTTTAGATTTTGCAAAATCATCTTATGAAATTGCTCAAAACTTTATAAAAAATCAATCCGTTATGTTCGAAGGAGCACAAGGAGCGCTTCTCGATGTCACTTTTGGAACCTATCCATTTGTTACTTCAAGCAATACAATAGCTGGGCAAATCGCGCTTGGATCTTGTCTCGGTATTGCCGAAATTCACAAGACTATTGGCATCTTAAAAGCATATACGACTAGAGTCGGATCGGGTCCATTTCCAACCGAATTAACTGACGAAATCGGTGAATTTATTAGAATTGAAGGCAATGAAATCGGAACTGTAACGGGTCGTAATCGAAGATGCGGTTGGTTCGATGCTGTTTTAGTTAAGCAAGTAATTAACTTGTCATCAGTAAAAGAAGTTGCTTTAACAAAAATTGATGTACTAGATAAGCTTAGTAAAATTAAAATTTGCGTTGGTTATAAAATTAATGGAGTTGAGTTTGATTATTTACCGCAATCAATAGAATTGTGGAATAAAATTGAGCCAATTTATATTGAAATGGAAGGTTGGAAACAATCAACTGTTGGAGTTAAATCTCGAGATAAAATGCCAAAATTAGCGCTCGATTATATTGCTAAAATAGAATCTTTGTGCGGAGTTAAGGTGGCTATCATATCAACTGGTCCTAAGCGCGACGAAACAATTATTGTAAATTAAAATATGGAAGATTCTAAACAAAAAGTAATTTTACAAATCATCCCATCCCTAGAAAGTGGTGGAGTTGAAAGGGGTACAATTGATATTGCTAAATCTCTAAAAAAGCACGATTTTATACCGATGGTTGCTTCGAGTGGAGGAGTTTTAACATATGATTTAAGAGAAGCAAAAATTGAACATTTTGAGATTGATGTCAAAAGCAAAAATCCTCTAACTATTTTTCTAAATATTAAAAAAATTGAAAATATTATTAACGAGAAGAAGGTTGATTTAGTACATGTTAGATCTAGAGCACCGATGTGGAGCGCCTATTATGCATGTAAAAAAACTAACACAAAATTAGTTTCAACGGTGCACGGAACTTATTCTTTAAATTTTTTATCTTGGCAAAATTTTCCACTTAAAAAAATCTATAATTCAATAATGTTTAGAGCAGATACCGTTATCGTTGTTTCTAATTACATCAAAAATTATTTATTAAGAAATTATAAAGGAACTTTTGCGAATTCAGTCGAGGTAATTCAGCGCGGAGTTGAATTGCAATATTTCAATCAAGAAAAAGTTTCCAAAAATCGCGTGATTGAGTTAATAAAAAAATGGAATTTACCTGAAGATAAAAAAACCATTTTAATGCCGGCACGCTTTACTTCATGGAAAGGTCATGAATTTTTGATTGACTCATTAACTAAGGTTAAAAATGATTTTTTTTGCGTAATGGTGGGCTCCGATCATGGTCATAAAAAATATCGTAAAAAAATTGAACAAAAAATCGTGAGAGATAATTTGGCAAGTAAGGTTAGAATTGTCGATGCTTTTCGTGATATGCCCGCAGCCTATCGACTTTGTCACTTTGTTGTGGCTCCAAGTGTTCGCCCTGAAGCTTTTGGTCGAGTTGCTATCGAGGCGCAAGCTTCATCAAAAATTATTGTGGCAACAAAAATTGGTGGAGCGTTAGAAACGATAATTGATGAAGAAACTGGATTTTTAGTTGAGCCATTTGATACCGAGGCTCTCGCTAAAGCAATTGATAAAATTCTTGAAATGTCAAAAGAAGAAATTAGTAAATTTGGCTTAGCGGGACGCAAAAATGTTGAAGAAAATTTTTCTAATGATTCGATGTGTCAAAAGACCATCGAAGTCTATAAGAGGTTATTAATTAGCTAATATTATAATTGTTTTTTGCAATAATTTCCAAGACTTCGTCATGAAGCTCGCGGGTCGCCGATGCAACCAATCTAACATTCGACTCAAGTTTTAACTCGTTACCCTCCCAATCCGTAATAACTCCGCCAGCATTTTTAATAATTGGAATATGCGAAGCAAAATCATAAACTTTTAATTCGGGTTCGATGATTAAATCGACAAAGCCTGAAGCCAAGCATCCGTAGGCGTAACAATCGCCACCATAAACTACTCCACCAATTTTTTGATATTTTGTTAAAGCGCAAATTTTTTCAAAAATTTCTTTGTTAAAATCTTTGAAAAAAAATGGCGAACTTGAACTTAAAACCGCATTGGAAATTTTTTGACAATTACGAGTTTTAATTTTTACGCCGTTGAACCAAGAGCCTTCGCCCTCTATTCCAACCCATCTCTCAGAATTTATGGGTTGGTTAATAATTCCCAAAACTACTTTTCCTTGAAAAACTAACGAAATTAAATTTCCAAAAATCGGTCTTCCAACTATGAAAGAAGAGGTGCCGTCGATTGGATCAACAATCCACAAATATTCGGCATTTTCTTGATGATTGCCATATTCCTCGCCAATAATTCCATGAGTGGGGTAATTTTTAAAAATCGCTTCACGGATTTTTTCTTCAATTTCGCGATCGGCCTTGGTGACTGGAGAGTCATCATCTTTGGCGACTTCACCATTTTCAATTCTATAATATTTTTTAGAAATTTCTGTGGCAATATCGGCGAGATAATTGGCAAAATTAATAATTTCTTGAGTAAGCATAAAATTTTTCGTGAAAGTTATTTTTATTTGTCTAAAACTAATAATATTACTGAAATTTTTTTTTACCAGTTGTTAAAAAATTTGTCGCCGAAGAGTGACATATATTTGGATTTAAAATAAATAATATTGTTAAATTATGAAAGAAAGAATTGCAATAATTTCTGGGTATCGTTCTGCCATGGGCAAGGCGGGTGGAGTTTTCAAAAATCTTAGTGCGAGCGATCTTGGTGCCAGAGTTGCCAAAGAAGTTATTTTGCGCTCTAAAATTGATCCAAATAAAATTGACGAAGCCATTATTGGCAATGTGGCGCAACCTGCCGATTCGGCAAATATTGCGCGAGTTATCGCTTTAAAAGCTGGAGTTCCTGAAAGTTCATCGGCATTCACCGTCCATCGCAACTGCGCTTCGGGCATGGAAGCATTCACAACGGGAGCTTTAAAAATAAATAGCGGTTACGGCAAAGTAATGTTGGTTGGAGGAGTTGAATCGATGAGCAATATTCCACTTTTTTACGGAAAAAAAATGACTGAAATTTTTGCGCGACTCGCTAAAGCTAAAACTTTGTTAGAAAAATTTGAAGTTGTAAAAGATTTTCGTCCAAAACATTTAACGCCCGTAATCGGCTTGCTTCAAGGCTTGACTGACCCAATTTCGGGTTTAATTATGGGTTGCACCGCTGAAAATATTGCCCGCGATTTGCATATTTCGCGTGAAGAGCAAGATGAGTTTGCACTGAGGTCGCATCTACTCGCAGAAGAAGCTATGGCTAATGGAATTTTTAAAGAAGAAATAATTCCACTTTTTAATAATGATGAAAAAAATTCTAAAATTATCGAAGAAGATGAGGGTGTGCGTAAGGGACAAAAAATTGAAGATTTACAAAAATTAAAGCCATATTTTGAAAAAGTTGCCGGTTCAGTGACTGTCGGCAACTCTTCGCAAATCACCGATGGCGCTTGTTTTGCTTTGATAACTTCCGAAAGTAATGCGCAAAAATTACAAGCCGAAAGTGGTTGTGAAATTTTGGGTTATCTTCGTGATTTTGAATATTCGGGGCTGGATCCTTCGCGAATGGGTCTCGGACCAGTTTTTGCTTCTAAAAAATTATTCGACAGAACGGGTTTAAAATTACATGATTTTGATTTATTTGAAATCAACGAAGCCTTCGCTTCTCAAGTGATTGGCTGTGTTGAAGCCTTCGAATCGCCAGAATTTTGTCACAAATATTTTGGTTTAAATGATGCGCTTGGCGAAATTAATTATGATATTTTGAATGTTAATGGCGGAGCGATTGCCCTAGGCCATCCAGTTGGCATGTCGGGTGCGAGAATTTTGATTCATGCCTTGCGCGAATTAAAAAGACGCGGTAAAAATCGTGCTTTAGTTTCGATTTGTATCGGAGGCGGGCAGGGCGGTGCTTGTGTTGTCGAGGTTAATTAAAAAATATTTTTATTGATTAATAATTAGTTTCAGCAAAAAATAAAGACATAAAATAATTTAAATAATAACAACAATAATATTATAAATTTATGAATATCGATAAAATTTCTATTGGCAAAGATGCTCCAAATCAAGTAAATGTTATCATCGAAGTGCCGATGAATGCTGATCCGGTAAAATATGAAATGGATAAAGAAAGCGGGGCGATTTTTGTTGATCGTTTTATCGCGACACCAATGTATTACCCATGCAATTACGGTTTTATTCCACACACTTTGTCGGAAGATGGCGATCCAGCCGATGTTTTGGTAATTTCTGATTTTGCCATTGTGCCGGGAGCGGTTATCGCCGTTAAGCCCGTAGGTGTTTTAATTATGGAAGATGAAAAAGGTATGGATGAAAAAATTATCGCCGTTCCCGCCAAAAAACTTAATTCTTTATACGAAAAAATTGATGATATTTCTGAACTCCCAGAGGGTTTAGTCAATAAAATCAAACATTTTTTCGAACATTACAAAGATTTAGAAAAAGGCAAATGGGTTAAAGTTAAAAGCTTTGAAGGTGCTATTAAAGCTCGCGAATTAATCAACGAAGCGATTGCAAGAGCTAAGAAATAAAATATATCAATTTAAGGTTTTCTTAAAGCTAAAATTTTCTGTAATTGTCTCAACGCTTTCGGTCTTATCACTCTCCCCTAAAGCGGGAGAGTGATAATACCGAAAGCGTTGCGAGTGTTTTTATAAAATGTAGTGGTGCAAGCCCTAAATGCTAGATCTATGGCCCAAAGGCTTTATGAGTATATTGTGGAAATATTTACCTTAAATCTCATCAACATTCTTCCCAGAAATTTTTTGTTTTAAAACCACATTTACTTTTTGTAAGATTAAGTTTTCAGCGATTTTAGAAAGTTGCTTCTGACCATAATCTATAAGCTCTCTTTGCTCATTAATATTTTTAGAAAAATTTTTGGGAAGGGTGAGATTTTCTAAATCAAAAATTGCTGATTCGATATTTTTTCTATCGCTTTCAGTTAAAATAAATTGTGGATTTTTTAAATCTTTTTTAATAATTTCTATATCATGATTAGCCTCGACAATCACTTCAGTGAGTAAGCGATTTTCGATGTCTGTTTTAGAATTTTTAAGCGATTCGAGCAAAATATTTTTAACATCATTTTCGTTTAATCCATAACTCGGACGCACAATAATTTCTTGTTTTTCGCCGGTAAATTTTTCTTCAGAAGTGATGGTTAAAAGTCCGTCAGCATCAAGTGTAAAAACCACGCGAACCCTTGCAATTCCTGCTTTTAAAGGCGGTATATTTTTAACTTCAAATTCCGCCAAAGAACGACAATCCTTGGCAAATTCTCTTTCACCTTGAACGATATGAAATTTCATGGCGCTTTGATTATCCATGTAAGTTGTAAATTCCTTAGCTTTGGCAATTGGGATTGTAGAGTTGCGATAAATAATTTTATCAACAATCCCGCCCATCATTTCAATGCCTAAAGATAGCGGATTAACATCGAGCAATAAATTATTTTTGCTATGCGATAAATTATAAGCTTGATGAGTTGCGCCGATAGCAACAACGCGGTCGGGATCAAGGTTTGTAAGAATTTTTTTGGCACCAAAAATTTCCGCTAATTTTTTTTGAATCAAAGGAATTCGAGTTGATCCGCCGATTAAAATTACGCCATCAATTTGTGAAATTTCAATTTCCAAATCATCGATTAAATCCGTTGTAAGAGTAAGAGTTTTATTAATTTTTTCGCTTATTAAATTTTCAAATTCTTGACGCGAAATATTTTCAAAAAAATCTTGCGAAGATAATTTTTCTTTAACTTCTCGCGGATTTTTTATACCTTTTTCCTGCAAAATTTCATCAAAATCATCACCGCCTAAATTATTGTCACCAGCCACTCCAAGCACTTTAAAAACTCCGCGATCAATTTTTAAAATCGACACATCAAAAGTTCCACCACCAAGATCATAAACCAAATAAGTTCCGCGCGATTGATTTTCTAGGCCGTATGCAAAGGCTCCTGCTGTGGGTTCATTGACCAAACGCAAAACTTCAAAACCGGCAAGTTCGGCGGATTGTTTGGTGGCGTTTTTGGCATTTTCATCAAAATAAGCAGGTACGGTGATTACTGCTTTGGTGACGGTTTTTTGTAAATTTTTTTCAGCGACTATTTTTAAATATTTTAAAATTTCCGCCGAAATTTCTATCGCCGAAATTTTTTTATTGCCAATTTGTAATGCGATAGCGTCTTTATTTTCGCTGTTGTCGATGATTAAACCATCGTAAAAATTTTTTGATAAGGAAAGCTTTTTTAATTCAGAATAATTTTTCCCCATCAATCTTTTTATCGAAGAAATTTGATATTTTCCGCTGGCATTTTTACCAACGCCAACTACTTCGCCATCTTCATTGTAAGCCACTTTTGAAGCGATCATGTCATCGCCATTTTCATCTCTAAAAATTGTTAATTTTTCATTTTCAAAAATACCAATTAACGAATTTGTGGTGCCCAAATCAATGCCGACGACTATAGCTTGCGAGTCTTTATTTTCTAATTCCGGAATTGGTTCTTGAATTTGTAAAAGTACCATTTTATTTTAGATTTTTTTGACGATTTTTTAAATCAATTAATGATTTTTTTAAATATTTTGCCTTAATTAAAAATTGCGTTGCTTCATTGAATTTATTAGCTTCAAAATTATTTTGAAAATCATTAATTAATTTTTTTATTTGTGAATTTAAATTGTTTTTTATAGCTAAAATTTCATCCAAATTATCGATTTCAAAAATTTTTTCTTGCAAATCTAAAATCTCTTGGAGGGTTGTAATATCTGGCTTAATATGATTTTCATCATTCTCAATATCGATATTTTTTAATTGCAAAAGATGTGAAGCGCGCAAAAAATCATCGCTTAAAATTTTATAAGCTTCGTTAATTAAAATTGAGTGTTCGATCGAGTCAAAATCAGCTTTGTCGGGATGAAATTGATTTTGAAATTGATGATATTTTTGTTCAATTTCGTTTAAATCGATGGTGAATTTTGGTGTTAAATTGAAGAGTTCAAAATGATTTTTCATACATTAAAACTTTCTCCGCAACCACAACGCCCTTTTTCGTTAGGATTAACAAAATCAAAGCCCGAAGACAGTTCATCTTCTTTAAAAACCATCTCACTGCCAATCAAAAACATTGAAACTTTTGGGTCGATAAAAATTTGAATTTCTTGATTATTATCCTCACACAAAATCACATCATCATATTTCGAAATGTTTTTTTCAGGAATGGCGAACTCAATCGTGTAGCTTAAGCCAGAACAACCGCGGGTTCGTACTGAAACGCGAATGCCTTCGCACGGCTCTGTCCGCTTGCTCAAAAGTTTTTTAATTTGAGCAAGAGCTTCTGGCATAACCTTTAGATAGTCAACGATTGGATTGCCGGTTTTAGAAACTTTAAAATTCATTTTAATTTTTTTTATGTTTTTTAACCGTCATTTTATCTTCATTCGCATTACCTTCAGAATCTCCTTCAGAATCTCCTTCAGAATCACCTTCAGAATAATTATTTCCCTTATTCTTTTTGTAATCCTCAATCGCCGCCTTAATTGCTTCTTCCGCTAGCACTGAGCAATGAATTTTAACTGGTGGAAGCGACAATTCTTCGGCAATTTCTTTGTTAGTAATTTTTTGCGCTTTATCGATTTCCATGCCTTTAATCCATTCGGTTGCAAGTGAGCTTGAGGCAATCGCCGAGCCACAGCCGAAGGTTTTAAATTTAGCATCGGTGATGATGCCATCATCGGAAACTTTGATTTGTAATTTCATAACATCGCCACAAGCTGGGGCTCCGACTAAACCGGTGCCAATACCTTTTTCACTTTTGTCGAAAGCGCCAACATTTTTTGGATTTTCGTAATGTTCTAATAGTTCTTTTGAGTAAGCCATATTTTTTAAATTAAATTAATGTGTTTTCCAGTTGATTGATTTAATGTCGATACCTTCTTGCATCATATCCCAAAGCGGGCTCATAGCGCGAAGCTTTTCAACTTTTTTAGTAATTAAATTAATTGCGTAATCGATTTCTTCTTCTGTCGTAAAGCGTCCAAAACCAAAGCGAATTGAAGTGTGAGCGAGTTCGTCATCAACGCCCAAAGCATGTAAAACATAAGATGGTTCAAGTGATGCTGAAGTGCATGCTGAGCCTGACGAGACTGCTAAATCTTTGATTGCCATAATCATCGATTCACCTTCAATTCCGGCGAAAGAAAAATTTAAATTGCCCAAATAGCGTTGTTCTAAATCGCCATTGAGATAGACATGAGTAAGGGCGGTGACGGCATCATAAAATTTCTTACTTAATTTTTTTATGTGTAAATATTCTTGCTCCATTTCGTTTAAAGCTATTTCCGAAGCTAGTCCAAGTCCAGCAATAAGTTGGGTTGGAGCGGTTCCACTGCGAATTCCGCGCTCTTGTCCACCACCACTAAAAATTGATTTAATACGAACACGCGGTTTACGGCGAATATAAAGAGCGCCGATGCCTTTTGGTCCATAAATTTTATGTCCTGAAATACTCATTAAATCGATCTTCATTTTATCAACATCGAGCGGAATTTTGCCAAAGGCTTGAGCGCAATCGGTATGAAAATAAACACCTTTTTTGCGACACAAGGCGCCGATTTCAGCGAGTGGTTGAATGACGCCGATTTCATTGTTGATCGCCATGATTGAAACCAAAGAAGTTTCATCGGTGATGGCGTTTTCAAGAGCATTTAAATCAACCAAGCCATTTTTTTGTACGGGCAAAAAGGTGATTTTAAAACCTTCTTGTTCTAAGTCACGACATGAATTGATAACGCATTTATGTTCGGTGGTTAAAGTGATGATATGTTTTTTATTGGCGGTTGCATAAAATTTAGCGACGCCTTTAATTGCTAAATTGTTTGATTCCGTAGCGCCGGATGTGAAAAAAATTTCTTTTTCATCGGCGTTTATAAGTTTGGCAACTTGACGACGAGCAATTTCAACAAGCTCTTCTGCCTTCCAGCCGTAAGAGTGACTTCTTGAATGTGGATTGCCATAATCATTTTTCATTACATCTGTTATCTTGTCTATAACCCTCGGATCGATTGGGGTTGTAGATTGATAATCTAAGTAAATTGGTAATTTTACTGTCATTTTTTCCTTTATTTTTTAGTTCTTTGATAAAATTCATTAAAAATTTTTATAAAATAATCGATTTCGTTTTTAGTAGTTTGTGGCGTCAAGCTTACGCGAATTGCGCCATCTAAAAAATCATTGGCAACATTCATGGCTTTTAAAACTCTTGATTGAGAAATTGTACCAGAAGAGCACGAGGCGCCTGCGCTCACGCAAATATTGTTAAGATCAAAATTTATTAATTGCGTTTGATTGCTAATGTTGGGAATCGCATAAAAGCAAGTGTTGGCAAGGCGCGGAGTGTTTGACGCGAAAATTTTTATATTATTGTGAGTTATTTTTTGTAAATTTTCTTCTAAATAATCGCGTAAAATGCTGATTTTTTGAAAATCATCGAGATTTTTTTGAGCTAAAGCGCAAGCCTCGCCAAAGCCAGCAATTCCAGCGACATTAAGTGATCCGGCTCTTTTAGATTTTTGTTGTTTT
>Ga0209596_1000105_pt1 | contig 72747 bp, 77 predicted proteins | sample M_130807_MF_Meta_FD_187314 | JGI IMG/M metagenome (GOLD analysis project Ga0209596, IMG submission 187314) | Freshwater microbial communities from Lake Montjoie, Canada to study carbon cycling - M_130807_MF_MetaG (SPAdes) (version 2) | ecosystem: Environmental > Aquatic > Freshwater > Lake...
GTCAAGGTATTGTGAACAAAAACACTATTAAGAAGGGCAAAATGGAATCAGATTCAAAACAATCCGAAATTCTACCTTCTCAGTATGGGTGTGATATATTACTCGAAAAAACAAAATTAGAAGATACAAAAGATAAAACTTTTCCTCTTGATGCATATTTGGTTTGGTATGTGTCCGAAGGTAAAGAATATCTTGATCTCTGCCGTGCGAGTAAACAGGTAAATATTTTTGATATGTATTATGATAAATACGGTCCAGGAGCACTTCAAAAGATTAAATATGGATATGGAACAATAAGTCCCAGGTCGTGGGGATATAGAACACCAGAGAAGAAGAAAAAAAGATGACTGCGGGATTTGAAAACAATAAAGCAAAAGTAATTCTTGATGATGATGAAGTATCAAAACTCTTGAAAAAATATAAAAAAGTCAAGCAATATATGAAGTCTCCTCTTTTTGCTGTAAAAACAATGGACGGAACCGAGGCATATGTGAGTTCATTGATTAAAGAAGCACAAGAAGATCCGGTAGACTAATGGGAAAGCACTACTTACTTAATCTGTATGGATGCTCGTTTGTTCTTTTGAATGACGAGCATTATCTTGTAAGGTTACTCGAAGAAGCAGCAGTTATAAGTGGTGCAACAGTTCTTCAAACAGTTTTTAAAAAATTTGATCCGCAAGGAGCAACTGTAATATGCCTACTTTCAGAAAGTCATATTAGCATTCATACCTGGCCAGAAGAAGGAAAAGCAGCAGTAGATGTTTATACTTGTGGAGATTCCGATCCAAAATTGGGTTGTGATATGATTATCTCACAACTTCACTCAACAAACCATACACTTTCTTACATAGAACGATGACTCACGATACCGTCTTCATCTCAGATGTTCATTTAGGAACCGACCGATGTAATACTGATAAGTTTATCAAGTTTCTAAATCAACTTGATACAAAAAAACTTGTAATGGTCGGAGATATTATAGACATATATTGTATGGAAAAATATAATACTCTATGGAAAACTCAACACACAAAGGCAGTTGAAAAAATTCTAGAATTGTCCAGAAAAGGAACAGAAGTTGTTTATATTCTTGGTAATCACGATGCAGTCGCAAGAAAATATGTAAATACTAGTTCTTCTTATTTACATCAAAATCTTATCATCTGTGATTCTTATATTCATCACAGCACAGAAAACAAAAAGTTTTTATGTATTCACGGGGATTTTTATTCTGAGTTCTCATCTGGTTCCTGGAAGCAATATTTTATGAACTGGGGATATGAAACAATCACACCTCTAAATATTTTTCTAAACAAGACTTTTGGGTTTTCTTTGATTAATTTTCTCAAATCAATTCCAAGAGGTAAAAAGTTTATTGATAAGTATGAAATGGATTTGATACATCACGTAAGAAAAATTGGAGAATATGATGGTGTGATTGCCGGACATATTCATCACGCAAATATTCGTGAGTATCAAGGAACGACTTATATGTGTGCCGGAGATTGGACAGATACTTGCTCTGCACTTGTAGAAAAAGATGGTGTCTTTGAAATCATTAAATATTGAACTTGACATCTCTTCTGCTTTCTTCTATAATATCTTTGCTACAGATGAAAACCTATGAATCAAGATAAACTTAAAATCATTATTAAAAATCTGGAACTTCTGGTCGATTCCTTAAAGGCAGAAGTATATTCAAGTCCAGAATCTTATGCATATGAAGCAGTTGCTCCACGTATTGGAGACATAGATGATTACGATGAGATTTTTGAGGATGATGACGACTAATGAGATATAAAGAAACTATTCGTCTGGTAAAAGAGGCACTGGATAATCCAAGTCTTTATAGTGAAGAAGAGATTATCTATATGAAAAAGGCACTTGATAATGCGATTCTTTCACTTGCCCGTAAAAAATATAACAAAAAGCAAAAAGGATTTGGTAATTATGAAAACCCCGACAGTTAAATTAGTTTCTGTAACTCCAAACGCAGAAAAACATATTGCATATTGTGCTCGTGTCAGTAATCCAAAAAATCAATTCAATAATTCTTCTGAAGGATTGTTAAAGTATTGTATTCAAAATCAACACTGGAGTATTTTTGAACACGCATTTCTAACAGTAGAAATCAATACTTCACTTGCGATTGCGACACAAATTCTTCGTCATCGTAGTTTCACCTTTCAGCAGTTCTCACAGAGATATGCTGACAGCACAGAATTACAAGTAAAACTTCCAGTTCCAGAATTGCGAAGGCAGGATACCAAAAATCGTCAGAACTCAACCGATGATTTACCGGCAGATTTGAGTATTTATTTTCAGACCCGAATTGAAGACCATTTCAAGGAAGCAATTTTACTTTATCAGGGAATGTTGGATGCCGGTGTCGCAAAGGAATGTGCCCGTTTTGTGCTCCCACAGGCAACCCAGACACGTCTTTATATGAGTGGGAGTATAAGGTCTTGGATACATTACATCGACCTTCGTAGTGCTCACGGAACCCAGGCAGAGCACAAGGAAATCGCAGAGGCAATTCGTTGTATCTTTACCTGCCAATTTCCGACAATCTCCTCTGCTCTCAACTGGACTCGTGAGAATTGTAACCCTTGCGAGTATCAGAGCGCAATCACACTAGAATAAATACCTCTGTATATTATTTGTAAAGAATGGCAACTTATCCAATTGTAAATAAAGAAACGGGTGAAAAACAGGTGATTGAAATGAGTGTTCATGATATCACTGAATGGTATGAAAATCATCCAGAGTGGCAAAGAGATTGGTCAGAAGGATGTGCTTCTGGTGTAGAACTTGGTGAATGGATGGATACACTTGTGAAGAAAAAACCTGGATGGAATGAAGTTTTAGATCGTGCATCAAAGGCTCCTGGGTCTAAAGTAAAACCAATCTAAAAAAGAATGACAAGAAAAAGAAGAAGCAACAACGATTACCAACCCATCGGGGCTGGTCTTACTTCCAAGCAAGTAAAAAGAAAAAAACCAATCAATTCAGAATTACTTTTAAATATTGAACCACTTACAGAAAATCAAAGAAATTTATTTACTTTGTATGATGAAGGAAAACATTTGGTTGCTCATGGTGTTGCTGGTTCAGGAAAAACTTTTCTATGCCTCTTCAAGGCACTTCAAGATGTTCTAAATGAATATACACCATATGAAAAAATTTATATTGTAAGGTCTCTTGTACCCACTCGTGAAATTGGATTTCTTCCTGGAAGCCACGAAGACAAATCATCACTATACCAAATACCATACAAAAATATGGTAAAGTATATGTTCCAGATGCCAAGTGATGCTGACTTTGAAATGCTCTATGGTAATTTAAAATCTCAAGAAACAATTAGTTTTTGGAGCACTTCATTTATCCGTGGAACAACTCTGGATAATTGTATTATTATAGTCGATGAATTGGAAAATTTGAATTTTCACGAACTTGATAGTATAATTACTCGTGTTGGTGAGAATACTAAAATTCTCTTCTGTGGTGATGCATCTCAAAGTGATTTGGTGAGATTAAATGAAAAAAATGGTGTGATTGATTTTATGAAAATTATTCGTTCGATGCCATCATTTGGAATTGTTGAGTTTGGTGTTGATGATGTCATAAGGTCTGGATTAATTAAAGAATATCTTATTGCAAAAATGGAACTTAATTTATGACATTTATTCATCATAATTTTTTAGGTGATCTTGAACTAGAAAAGAAAGAAACAAATGGTATTCGTCTGTATCATCTTCCTGATGGTCAGTGGGTACCATCGATTACTTCTGTGACTTCTTTTTATAATCGTGAGATTTTTGTTAAGTGGAGAAAACGTATAGGACTCGAAGAAGCAAATCGGATTACAAAAAGAGCAACCGCACGAGGAACTGATTTTCACCAGGTCTGTCAGGACTATTTGGAAAATAAGGAACTGAACTGGGACGATTATCAACCCCTCTCAAAGTTTATGTTCTATCATGCCAAACCAGAACTTGATAAGATAAATAATATTCATGCGATTGAAAGAACTCTTTACTCTGAATATCTTGGACTTGCCGGAAGAGTCGATTGTATTGGAGAATATGATGGAGAACTTGCCGTTATAGACTTTAAGACTTCCGAAAAGATTAAACCTGAAGAATGGCTTGAAAACTATTTTGTTCAGGAGATGTTTTATGCCTCCGCATACTTTGAACTTACTGAAATTGCCCCGGTTAAGTTGATTACCATTATGGTCACTCCTGGTGGAGAAGTGAAGGTATTTGACAAAAGAAACAAAGGGGATTATATTAAGTTATTAGTTCGTTACATCAAAGAATTTGTACATCACAATATTGGGGCAAAGAATGGAGAATGAATTAGAAAAGGTACTCGAAAGTAAATTCTATTGTCCAAATAAGTTCGCACAAGAGATTGAAGATCTTGTTCTGACTCATGGAGATATGAATTATATTGATGCAATTGTATACTTTTGTGAAAAAAATAGTCTCGATGTTGAGTCGATACCTAAACTCATATCAAAACCACTGAAAGAGAAGATTAAGTATGAGGCAACGGAACTTAATTTTCTCAAAAAGACATCTCGTGCCAAATTAGTATTTTAATTCCATTTTGAGGGGTAAAAATTTCCCGGCAAAAAATTGCCCCTATTACTTTTTTTGAAAATGACTCCCTTTGACTGCTATAAAACCTATCTGGCACTCAAAAATCATTTTACAAAAGATTCTTATGATTATTACAAATATTGTAAAAAGACCAGAGCATCACTAGAGTCGTTTTATAAGAGACGTGATCGTTTTTGGTTTGAAAAGATATCCAGACAAAGAACAGATAAAGAAATTGAAGATTTTTTTATCTCAAATTTTGTTTCTTGTAATGACTCTGAATCCTTATGGATCGGTGAGATAATAAAAACAGGAGATCAAAATTACAAGGAATGGCAAAGAAAAATTCAGTCACTTTCATATCTTTTCAAAGAAGAATGTGAAAGTTTATTTGCCGAGTATAATTTTAAGAAAGTATTTGAGTGCTCCAAGGGGCATCCACCTCTTCTCAAAAAGTTCCTGAGTGGGAAATTAAGCCTTGAAACTATGGTAATCTGTGATAAAATATTCCTGTACGGGAATGACTTTGATAAGAAACTTAAAGATCCTGTATGGGAAACTATGAGTCGGAGAATCAAAAAATACTCTCCATTCCTACATATAGATGTATCTCATTATAAGAAAATTTTGAAAGATATTATTTTTGGAGGAAAATGAATTTTTTTAAATCTGATATTGTTCGTTCTGAAATGGCAGAAATTGCAGAACTTCAACAAAGTGTTTATAATAATGTCTTTAAGTTTCATTTGATGGATCGTGATGAAAAAATATCTCACGTAAATCTTCTTGAAAAACTTTTAGATAAGCAAAGAACAATTTATACTCGTCTAAGTTTATCTGATGCCCCAGAGGCAAAGGAAATGAAATCACGGATTTCTGAATCCGCATCGGCAATGGGACTTCCTTCTGGTGTAGATATGAATGTGATTTTTGGAAATCTTGCAAAAATGCTTGATAAAATGAAAGATCAGATTGACAGAACTGGTTCAGATCTGTAGAATATATTGGGCTGGATGATCCCTAAGCAAAGTCACAAAAGCCAAATCTCACAAATATGAGGAAAAATCAAATGTCATTTGAAAATCTAAAAAAGCAATCTAAACTTGGTTCTTTGACTTCTAAACTGGTCAAAGAAGTTGAGAAGATGAGTTCCACCTCAAGTGGTGCTGATGAACGTCTCTGGAAACCCGAAGTTGATAAAACTGGTAATGGTTTCGCAGTGATTCGTTTTCTACCTGCCCCTGATGGTGAGGAACTTCCCTGGGCAAAGATGTATTCACACGCATTTCAAGGACCTGGTGGATGGTATATTGAAAACTCACTGACGACTATTGGTGGTAAAGATCCTCTTGGAGAACACAACCGAGATCTGTGGAATACAGGAACCGAATCAAATAAGGAAACTGTTCGTAAGCAAAAACGTAAGTTGTCATATTACTCTAACATATATGTTGTAAAGGATCCCACAAACCCTCAGAATGAAGGTAAAGTATTTCTGTTTAAGTATGGAAAGAAAATCTTTGATAAGATTATGGAAGCAATGCAACCAGAATTTGAGGACGAATCACCAATCAATCCTTTTGATCTATGGCAAGGAGCAAACTTCAAACTGAAGATCGTTAAGAAGGATGGTTATTGGAATTATGATAAGTCCGAGTTCGGACCATCTGAACCTTTATTGAGTGATGATGATGCGATGGAAGCACTCTGGAAGAAAGAGTATTCTCTGGCAGCAGTCACCGCACCAGATCAATTCAAGTCCTATGAAGAACTTGAAAAACGTCTGAAAATGGTACTTGGACAGAAACCAACAAATCGTCGTATGGATGAGGAAGTTGAAGACGAGGATAATGATCGTGGATCATATACTCCAGATTTCAAGAGTTCTCATCGTGAATCTCAACCCGATGAAATCAAAGAAACATTCAATTCTTTGGATTCCTCAAGTGAAGACGAAGACGATGCCCTCTCATATTTTCAAAAATTAGCAGAATAAAATCAAATGTAAAGTCTGATATTATCACCACGTTTAAGGTCTTCACGAATATATTGTGAAGACCCTTTTTTGTATGGCATAATATTATCCATATCATTAACCACAATATTCAAGTATGTTGGTTTGAGTAAGAAAATATTTCTTTTTGCATCTTCTAGTTTAATCTCATAATCATAGTTTGTGATTGGAGTTGCAATATTTCCGGTTTCTATCTGAGAATCTATAAAGTAATCATAATAACTTACTGAATATGGAGAACTTACTTCAAGACCCGAAGGAACAATCGTAACTCCCTGACTGTTTTTAATTTCTGAAGTTTCATAGTGATGAATGCCATTATAAAGAACATCATAATCACCATATTTTTCAACCAAATAACGATCTAAATCATCTTGTAGAAGAGGCCATTCTGATTGAATATTAACGATATTGTTTGATAGTAAAATCACCCAATCAAGAGTTGACTCACCATAAAAATCTTCTGCAACATTATCAGGACGATCATTTCCTTGTATTTGATATTTCTCAAAAAATGCAAGTTCCTGAAAAATATCAGGACGAAGACTTCCTTTCTTAAATAAATTTTTGACTTGTATATAGTCTGATATGTTCTTGGATTCTGCAATCCGACTTACATATTCAAAGTTAGGAACCTGACGGAAATAAGATGCCATTTTAGTAACCTATATTTGTAAATGGTAGTGCATCTTGTTTGTCTACACCATCAAAATCTTTATCATAATCATCATCAAAGATTGGTTCAAGTTCATTAAAACTAAGTGAAAGTTCATATGCAGTCATAGATCTTCCACCTGGATCGGAATCGTCATAACTCATATATTGACCATCAGGAGTATAGTTTACACTACAATTGGTAAGAGCACATTCTTTAAAACGATTTAGATATGGATGATCTTTTGTCGATGTTAAATAACTAATTCTAAAAGTATGTGGTGCCTTTAAAAGAAGAACAGATTCACTTCTTTTTACCGACATTGCTTGTTTAAAAGTTCTTATAATGGACCTTACCTCTTGAGCCTCTTTTTTTGATCTCGGAGTCATTTTAAAACTGAAAGAAAACTCTCTAAGTGAAGGTCCTTCAAAAAGAAGTTCTAAACTTGGATTTACTGCCAATCCACTCAATCTTGAAAGGAGATTATTAGTACCTAGAGCCGCTTCTAATGACTTTGCTTTAACAAGTTCTCCCAACATACTCTTACCATCTTTACCCATAATGAGATCTATATCATTTTTAGCAGCATCAGTAGCCCCTTTTGCACCACCCTCAAGAAAACCTAAAGCAGCACCAGAAACTGTTTGTACTGCTAAATCAAGAGAGCCGGCGCCCCAAGAGACATTATTTCTATCGGATATTCCTCCACTGGGCATCGGCAAAAAGATTGATGATAAGAGTGTTCTCCCTGTTCCAGAATTTGTTCTAAGAGTTGGATTTTGGTTTGATAGACCTAATCTGCTTGCTTTATATTCAATAATTTGAAATTTTATACAATCTTGTAATTCAGCATTCATGTTTACTGGATACTTTAAGTTTTTTGGATAATCTTTTCTACCTTTATATTTTCCTGCTGCTCCTTCCAACTTATCAATTCCTGCTTGGTCTATGTTGCCTCCTTCTGCTGGTTTATTTGGAATAGTCGGACTACCAGGTGATATTAATTGTTGTGATGAATTGTCATCTAAACCACCCCTTTGTGCGGTGATTTTTGCATTACCTTTAACTGTGGTTTGCCCAACAACACTTTTAAAATATTTTTCTTCATTTCTTGTACTTCCCGGAGTTATCTCAATAGGTTTACCTGGTGTGATTACTCCGACAGTTCTATCTGCAGATGATCCCTGTAAAGATCCACTGGCATTTGGACTTTTTATTGTTATCTGCCCCTTGTTCGGACCATCTGCCTCAACTATAGTATAATACTTACCATCACCAAGATTACTATCTGTTTCTACTCCATTTATTTTGTATTTTTTGGGGGGTATGAATAAATTTTGATCTCTAGATCCATAAGTTGCCATTAGAATACCTCCACACTAATGAAGGTGTTTAAAATATATGTCTTCTCTCTTCTAAACATAGACATAAGAGTTTTATTTATTTAGACGGAATTTTGCATAAGGTATAGAGAGCATCTCATCCAACTCATCATATTTAATCACATAAAGTTTTCCAATAACTTCTTCCCAGGTATATTGCCTTGATTTTCTCCAGTGAAAGTTCATTCCTCTAAACCCCCACCTTTCCAGTGAAGTACAGGCAATCAGTGGATGTTGATCGTATTGTATTTTTGGAGTTTTAGCTCTATAAACAAACGTATAAAACTTTCCTGGTTCTGGATATAATACTTCTTCTTTTAAAACATCCATAATCTCAATCATCAGGTCTTCTGGATCACTACTACCAGACTTCTTGATTTTTTTTCTCAATTCTGCCATTCTGGGAGGAATTTTCCCCACATATTGACCAAATCCTTCTGCCATTACTTCAACCCAAGTTCAGTTTCGGTTATTACCTTAAACTCCAATCTACGATCTTTACACCATTCATCTGCGGCATTCCATTTTGATTGATTGACTGCGTATGTCTGAACCTCATAAAGATATGATTTAGTCACTCTTGATTTTTGTTTAGGTGGTACTGTTTGTCTTTTTGGTTTCACTTCTATCACATAAGTCTTAATCTCTTCGTTACTTTCTTTAACTTTGATGATAAAATCCGGAAAGTATCTATGAACACGATTATCTACCGGAGAAACATAAGGAATCCAAAACTCTTCTGAACCATACTCCATAATATTTTCATTTCTATCACACCACTGCATAAATTTGAGTTCCCAAGAACTTCTGTATATGATATTATTCACGTCTCCTTTATATTTCTGCGGATTTTGAGGGTGAAATCTACCCTGATGGTATTTTCCGTCTCTTGGCATTTCCTAACTACATAATATATAAGTACAAGTATTTATAGATGCCTGCAAAAGTTAGTGTAGATAAAATTAAGGCAAATCTACTTCAACCAGCACTTACATCACATTTTATTGTTGATATACCTTTTCCAAAGTATGGTACAAGTGAAGGTGGGTTTGGACAATATTTAATTTCTAATGGTGTGAAGTATGATGGAGAAAAGTTGAGATTGTTGTGCTCAGAAGCAACTTTGCCCGGTTCATCACTCGCAACTCACGAAAATAATAGTGATTTTACTGGAGTGACCGAAAAATTTGCCTATCGTAGATTATATGATGATAGAATTGATTTTACTTTTTATGTTGATGCCGAGAATTATCTTCCAATTAGATTTTTTGAATCCTGGATTAAATATATTATTGGAGAAAGTATTGCATCAGGTGCTGGTAGAATTTCATCAAAAAAACCAGAGTACTTTTATCGGGCCCGGTATCCAGAGTATTATATTGCTGAACAAGGACTCACAATTACTAAATTTGAAAGAACTTCAAAAAATAAAAAGAGTGCTGATCACGAGGGCAATACTTTAATTTATAATTTTGTGAATTCATATCCAATATCAATCACATCAATGCCGGTTTCTTATGATGCATCTTCATTACTAAAATGTACCGTATCCTTTAGTTATATTCGATATTATGTCGGGGCTAAAGATTACCCATCTACACCAGAGTCTTCATCAAGATCTCCAAATGGAGCAGCAGATAGTCCATTTACAGGAGCACAATTAGATAATATAGAGGCACTTGATATTGAATATACTCAAGCACTAGCATCAGGAAATAATGATAGAATTGAGGCAGCAGATATTGCAGTAACTCAATTCCAACAATCAATACGAAGATAACCTCCAATATTCTAATCTAAATAATCATAACTGAAATTCTATAGGTCATTATGCCTTTACCAAAACCCACGACACCGATTTACGAACTTGAGTTGCCTTCTACTGGTGAATCAATTAAATACAGACCCTTTCTTGTTAAAGAAGAAAAGGTGCTGTTGATTGCACTAGAGAGTGAAGATACTAAACAGATTACTACTGCAATCAAAACTGTAATTAAGAGTTGTATTATTACTAAAAATATTAAAGTGGAATCACTTCCAACTTTTGATATTGAATATTTGTTCTTAAATATTCGTGGTAAATCTGTGGGAGAAGAGATTGAAGTAAATATCATCTGCCCAGATGATGAAGAAACAAATACTCTCGTAAAGATTGATTTGGATTCAATCAAGGTTCAAAAGAACGAAGATCATACCAATCAAATTAAGATTGATTCTACAATTATGATGGAAATGAAGTATCCATCTTTGGAGCAATTTATTAAGACTAACTTTGATTTTAAAAATGATAATACGATGGATCAATCTTTTGATTTGATTAGTTCTTGTATTGATAAAATTTATACAGAAGAAGAAGTGTGGATTGCTGCTGATGTTACAAAAAAAGAACTAATTGACTTTTTGGAGCAATTAAATTCTTCACAGTTTAAGCAAATTGAAAAGTTCTTTGAGACTATGCCCAGACTTTCTCATAAAATCAAAGTTACAAATCCAAAGACCGAAGTTGAAAGTGAAGTTATTTTAGAAGGGTTAGCAAGTTTTTTCGCATAGCCCTGGTCCACATGGACCTTGAGAATTATTTTCGTCTTAACTTTGCCCTAATGCAATATCATAAATATTCACTTACAGAAATTGAAAATATGATACCTTGGGAAAGGGATATTTACGTTGAATTATTAAAACAACATTTAGAAGAAGAAAAACTCAAACAACAACAAAATGGATAATCAATCATCAACAGGAGGATCTATAGTTGCCGTCAAAAAGAACGGTGAAGATCTTGTTGATGAACAAATTGACGAAAGAATTTTAAGACTTCTAGGACTTGAATATATTTTTGATATTGATTATGATACATATACGTCTCTTCTAAAGGAGAAGATGGTTGCTGCCAGAATGGCAAAGACTCAAATTCCTACAGAAGAGGCAGAACTTCTTACGAATGAATATAAAAAGATTAGAGGAAAGAAAGGTAGGTTTAAGGTTAAAAAGATTACATCAGATAGTTTTAAAAAAGGAAGTGCAGTTGGAATTAATTTAGGAAAACAAAAGGCACTTATAGGAAAACCACAATTAGCACTTCCTCCTGCTGATAAGATGACGGGAGGAAATGATATAAAAGAAATTATTGATGCTCTTGCTGAAATAATTAAAAGTCTTACGAGTCAAAATAAACTTGCAAAGGATTCTGCAGAAAAATCTAGAATTGCTGGAGAAGCAGGACAGAGAGGTGAAAAAGAATCAAAATTAGAGAAGGGATTTAAGTTTGCAATCAAGGCAGCAGAAAAGATTATTGCTCCCATTAAATCTTTGCTTGATAGAATTATTGATTTCTTTGTTGCTATTTTTGTCGGAAGAGCACTGATTAAACTCTTAGATTGGTTTAGTGATTCTAAAAATCAAGACAAAATCAAAGCAATTGGTAGATTTTTAGGAGACCAGTGGCCTAAACTTCTTGCTCTTTATATAATGTTCGGAACTGGTTTAGGAAAGTTTGTTGGATTTTTAACCAAGATTGTTATTCGTGGAGGTATTAAACTTGCAGCTGCTGCAGCAGGATTATTAGCAAAGGCAGGTGTCGGAAAGGCAGCAGGAGCAGCAAAGTTTCTTGGTGGAAAATATGGAAAACTTTTAGGAGCAGGATTAGAACTTACTGCAACTGTCGGCACCACAATGGCCGTAAGTAAAGGTATTGAAAATTTTGGTGGAATTGGTGGAGAAGAACAAAAGACTCAAGGATATTCTGGTGGTGGATTTGTAATTCCAAAGTTTGCCGGTGGTGGGTTAAACTTTAAAGGTATGATGGGTGGTGCCGGAATGGGTTCTATGTTTGGACCTCTTGGTATGTTACTGGGTGCTGGTCTTGGGTCTGGAAAAATTCAAGAAACTGTGAGTGGTCTGATTGGGGGACAAAAAGGTGTAGATAAAGTTCCGGCAATGCTCACGGATGGTGAGTTTGTAATGTCTCGTGGTGCCGTGCAGAAGTATGGTGTGGATACTCTGGAGTCAATGAATGCTGCTGGTGGAGGAACTAATCAACCAAAGATTGTTTCTGGAACCACTTATGCTGCTGGTGGTGGGATGATTGGTGGTAAACCTATGAATAAATCATCAAGTTCTCCTATTGAACCAAAGATTCCTACATTATCTCCAATTAATTTATCATCTTCCAGTTCTTCTAATGTAAATGTAGGTTCAGGAAATAATGCAATTGATATATCTGCAAATTTAATTAAAAAAGAGGAGGCACTTTCTTCGTTATCTCCAGGAAAAAATGACTATATTGTTCCTGGAGGAAAAAGTGTAGTTAGTGGAACTGACTGGTCTAATATTGGTCCAAAGACTAAAATTTATGCATATCCAGATAGTAAAGGAATTCCAACAATAGGTTGGGGAGCAACTTTTTATGATGGGATTACAAGTGGGACAAAATCTGTTAAATTAGGAGATTCAATTACAAAAGAAAATGCAGATAAGACACTTGCAAATAATATTGGAATTTTGGCAAAAAAATATTCTAAAGAAATTGCAAATTGGTCAAAAATGTCTCCTCAACAACAATCTGCAATTCTATCAATTGGATATAATGCAGGACCAAATGCACCATTAGGAGCATATCCAAAATTATCTGCGGCAATTAAATCTGGAAATATGGTTGAGGTTGCAAATAATATTACTCGTGATGGCCCAAGTGCAGAAAGAATTGCAAACGAAAAAAAACTTTTACTATCTGGACCCAAAGATCTGACAAAACAAACCACAGCACCATCAAAAATAACGACTCCAATTGCAAAAAATCAACCAAATATGTTTCAAAAATTTGGTTCAGCAATCTCATCAATAATGTCTCCCTCAGCATTAGCTGAGCAACCTTCAGCATCTTCTAAATTAAATCCTGCTCAGATACAAACTCAAAATAATGTTCCAAAAATAAACCCACCATCAAAATCAAAAGTAAAGGTTGTTTATGCAACATCACCTGGTGGTATACCAAAATTAAATACTTCTTCTGGTGCATCTCCATCAGTCCCTTCTTTTAGTGCAGTACATCCAAATTCTGAAAGCAGAAGAAGAAATGCTGCCGTTCTTGGAGTTAAGTAAGATATGGAAACTCCAAAGTTATCTCCTGCAAAAATAAATCCAACAAAACTTTTACCAGGAATATCTATATCTACAAAAAAAATATCTACAGAAAGTCTTCAGGAAGAAAGTGTTAGTGTACTTAAAAGTGATTTGTTTATTATCAAAAAGCAAGTCTTTAAGGTTCGTGATTTAATTCAGACTTCTACACTTATAAAGCAGTCAGAACTTGAAAAGAAAAGAAAATCAACAGAAAAAAAAGAAGCAGAAAAACAAGAAAATAAGTTAGAGGCAAAACCAGAAGAAAAAAAAGACAAACTAAAAATGCCTTCTATGCCAAAACTTGGGTTTTTGGATAGAATTAAGAACTTTCTTTTTTCAGTTCTTCTTGGATATATCTCAATTAAACTTTTACCACATCTTCCAAAACTTGTAGGTATTGTAAGTATTATTGGAAATGTGATGGAGTTTATGATAGATTTGGGTGGAAATATATTAGATAAAGTAGTCACATTTATTGATTGGGGATATAAGGCAATAGATGCGACTCGTGGATTTATGAAAAGTTTTGGTGGAGACTTTTCATTAAAAATCTTTGATACTTTTACTGGTGCCGTGAGTGGTGTGATTGATGCTGCGATTATTGCAGCACTTGCCCTCTCTACTCAAGGTATGGGGGGTGGAGGTGGTCCTGATGGTGGAAAGGGTGGAGGTCCTCTAAAAAGTGGAAAACAACTCTGGAAAGAATATGATCAAAAAAGAGCATTCATAAGAAAAAAACACGGAGATGCTGCTGCAAGAATATATGATAATGAAATATCAAATGGTAAAACTCCAAAACAAGCATTTGAAAATCTCAAGAAAAGATACATTTCGAAAGGAAAAATAGTATCACAAAGGCAATTGGGTCTTGGGGAAATTAAAGGAAGTAAACTTTTTGGTAAAGGAATTGATAAAGTACCTGGTAGATTGGCAACAAGAATCCTTGGGAGAAGTGGTAAGAAAGCAGTTCTTGGATTTGCAAAACCTTTTCTAAAACGACTTCCTATTATTGGAGCACTAATTGATTTTGGTTTATCTGTTGCTCTTGGAGAAGACCCAGGTAGAGCAGCATTTAAAGCAATCGGTGCAGGTCTTCTTGGATTTGTTGGTGCTGCTATTGGTACAGTAGTCCCTGTTGCAGGAAATCTTGTAGGTGGTATAATTGGTGGAATTGCTGGTGATGCACTTGGTGGAGCACTTTATGATATGTTCTTTGGTGGTAAAAAACCAAAAGCACAAAAATCTCAAACAGTAAAAGCAGCAGGTGGTGGCCCTGCTCCAGTAACCAGAGGTAATAAAATCGTTGGAGGAGCAGTTAAGAGAACCATATCAAGGAAACCTGTTAAAAGAGGAGTAAAGGTTCAGGTTACAAAAGTTAAACCTGGTAGTTCTATTGGTGGAAAGAAAAAGATTGAAAAGATATTTCCAGAGGTGCCAACAAAGGATAAGGGTAAAAATGTAAACCCTCTTGGTTATATGCAATCTTCTTATAATATTGCAACAAAAACTCCTTCCTTTGGAGCACTTTTTGCACTTCCACTCAAGGCACAACTTGGAGAAAAACCAAGTTCTGTGGATTATATGAAGGCAGCAGAAGAATTGTCCGGATGGATGCAGAATACTTTTAGAGGCACTGCCGGATATGCTGGTGGTGGAAAAGTAGAGGCAGGAATGTTTGGTGGTGAGGATACAACAAATGTAATCGCAAAATCTTTAGAAGAAAATATTTCATCAAAGGTTGATGCTGCAATTAAAGAGTTGCAAAAGCAATTGATGTTAAAAGAAGGAGAAAAGGAAACTGGTCAAAAGAAAACTGGTCCTGATGAAGGTGCTATGGGAACCGGGGAATATTCTCCAGAAGGTCTTCAGGGTGAAATATACCAATATCTTCTTTCAAAAGGACTGGACGATACCCATGCTCTGGGTCTGATGGCAAATATATCCAGAGAAAGTGGATTTAGACCTGGAGTTGAAGAAGAAGGTGGTGGAGGTGGAGTTGGATTATTTCAATATACTAATGAACCAAGAAAAGGTAATTTTTTAAAAGCAGTTCCAAACTATAAAACAAATTGGAAGGGTCAAATTGATTATGCTCTCAAAGAACCAGGAGAACCAGGTCCACAGTGGATTGCTATGAAGTTTTCTTCACCACAAGAAGCAGCAGATTGGTTTATGAGAAAATGGGAGAGACCTGCAGAATATATTCAAAACACAGAAGGACCCAAAATACACGCAGAGTATATTAAAAGTCTTGAAAAATATAAAAGTAAAACTGGAAACGGATATAATTTACCATCTGCAGATATTGGAAGTAAAGGTAATGCTGTTCAATATGTTACTGGAGATGTAAATTATAAAGGAGATGGGCAACAATTTTATTATGATCTTGCTGGTCATGGATTGCCTGGAAATTATCATGATCATATTGCTTTTGCTACGATTGCAGATAAAGAAATAGCAAAGAAAAAACTAAGAGCAGCAAATATCGAAACTGGAAGTGAATATAGAGCAGGAGATCCTGGATATCACGGTAAAAATTTGGCAGTTGATGTTCCGGGGGGTCAATGGGGTGGGTCTGGTGCAATTGGACAAAAAGAATTTGCTGGATCTAGAAAGGTAAGACAAGTTTTAGGAATAGGAGCATACTTAAAAGGTGGGAGAGTTACAAAAACCACTCTTGCAACTCTTGCCGAAGACGGAAGACCAGAATTTGTTTTTGATGCTGACACCACAAAGGGATTGGATTTCCTTGCACCAAATCTCTTGGAATATTTGAATGCTGCAAAAACTAAGACTCAATTAATGAGCATTCTTCAATCTTATGCGGGATATGAAGATGGTGCAGAGCAGACGGTGATTGTAATGAATAATCCTCAAATGATTCCAATACCAATTCCAACAGGAAATTCTGGTTCAATTGGTGGTATGAGTCGTTCATCCAGTATAGATACAACATATGATACTCAATATGCAAATGCATAACAGACATTAATCAAATGGCATCAGAAAAAACTGTATTAAGACAAGTCAGAGAAGTCAACATTGCTCAATGTATCATTGAGTCAAATACTGGTGGTGATCAAAAAGATATTGTAGATTTAATTACGGACATTTATTATTATGAAAGCATTCTTGAACCGTCAATTCGCACAAATATCATTTATGTAGATACCGGAAAAACAATTCAAAAAGGTCAAACTACACAAACATTAATTGAAGGACTTCCACTTCAGGGAACAGAATCTGTTAAAATTAAAATCACCGATGGTAATGATGTCAAACTTGAGTTTGAGCAGTTTGTAACTCAAATTGTTCCGGTTGGACAAGACACAACAAAATCTGTGGTAACTCTTGATTTGGTTTCGGAAGAGGGAATTATTAATTATAAAACAAAGATAAATCAAAGATTTGATGGTAAAATTTCAGAACACGTCAAAAAAATTTTAACAGATAAACAATATCTGGGAACAGAAAAGAAATTGGATATTGAGGCAACAGAAAATACTTATAATTTTATTGGAAATCAAAAAAGACCTTTTTACTCTATTTTATGGTTAGCAAAAAAATCAATTCCATCTCTTCAAGGAGCAAAACAAAATACTGCAGGATATTTTTTCTATGAAACTTCAGAGGGATTTAAATTTAAATCTATTGATTCTTTATTAAGTCAAGAAAAAAAGAAATCTTTCATTTACAATCAAACTCCAGATAGTGTTGGTGAAAATCTTCCCTCTGGATATTCTGCAAAAATTTTAGAACATAGTGTTGATGATGTAAGTGGTGATATTCAATCAAAATTATCAATGGGAACTTACTCAACAAGGACAATTCTTTTTGACCCTTTTAATTGTTATTATGAGGTAATCACCAAAGATGCTGAGGAAACAGAACAAAATCTTAAACTTGCAGGAAAAAATCTTCCAAAACTCAATCCAAGATTTATTCGTGAAGGTCAAAAACAAGAATACTCAAGAACTCAATATATGTTAGTTGATAAAGGAACTTTACCTACAGGAGATACGAAACAACAAATTACAAAATCTACAGAACCAAATTTTGATCCAAAAAATATTTTAAATCAGTCTGTAATGAGATATAATCAAATGTTCAATACCAAGACAAACATTACAATTACTGCAGATTTTAGTTTACACGCAGGAGATATAATTTTTATAGATTCTCCAGAACTTTCAAATAAGAATACTCAAGAACTTAATAAACAATTTGGTGGTAATTATTTGATTGCCGACCTCTGTCACTATATTAATATACTAAAGGGTGGATATACAAAATTAACCTTGGTTCGTGATTCACTTGGTAAAACTGGATCTTTCACAAATGATTGATCTTAACCTGTTAAATAGTCATAATCAAAAAATTATATCTATGAGCATCAAATGACCGAAGGAACATTATTTAACTCTGGATTTTTAGGAGCAAGTTTTAATTGGTGGATCGGACAGATTGCCGATGATTCTTATTGGAGAGATAATATTGTTTCTGGTAAATTTGATGATAAGAACAATGTTCCTGGATGGGGAAGAAGATATAAAGTTCGTATCATAGGTCTTCACGATCAAGAAGAAGAATCAATAGATTCGGATCAACTTCCCTGGGCCCAGGTAATGTATCCAATTACTGCTGGTGGAGGTCAGGCAAAGTCTGGAGCAACTTCGGCACTTCGTCAAGGAAACTTTGTATTTGGCTTCTTCTTGGATGGTGCCGATCAACAAGTTCCTGTAATTATGGGAGTGCTCGGTAATAATGCCCAGACAGCACTGAATACTAAACCAGAGAATTATAAACCTTTCAGTGGATATTCAAAAGGAAAAGATCCGGATCCTAATATCAAAGTCCCTGCTGATGGACTTACAACAAAAAAACCTGGATCAAAACCTGCAAGTCCTAAATCTGGTGTAACTGCGGGTCCTGGTGGTCTAGATCCATCAAGAACACCAACTAAAAGAGAGTTTGCTGCCGCACAATCTGCAAGAGCAGAAGCAGCAGCAAGAGGTTTATCAAAAGAAGCAACAGAAGCATTAGTTGGAGAAAGAACAGTTGCCGCAACAAAAGCAGAAGCAGCAGAATCTCAATCACCAACTTCTCCTACGCAACCAGGAGCAACGATTGAGCAACCAGATAATCCACATCTTATGTCTGTTGCCGATATACAAAGAAACACTATGTATTTGGAAAAGATCGTAATCTTAAATCCTTGCGATTTGGTTGGGTCTGCACTGAAAGCAATTCAGACAGAAATAGATAATCTTACAAAGAAAATTGATAGTGTTCTACAAGCAGCACAAAGTTATGTTGATGCTGCCTCAACTCTTATTAGTGACATACAAAAACTAATTGCAGATGTTGCTTGTATTATTGCAAAATATCTGAAAATGATTTTTGATAAGATTTTAGAATATATTCTCAAAAAAATAAATTGTGCTCTTGCACCAGCAACTGATGCAATACCACCAAACTTAAGATTTAAGTTTTTTGATATTCGTGAAAAAATCACCGAATTGATTAATTGTTTATTCAGTAAAATTACAAATGGACTCTGTGGTCAGGTTCAGGGATTTTTAAACGATCAGACAGGAACCGGATCAAATTCTACACTTGATACAAAAACCATTATTCAAAATGGGTATACTACAACCACTCCGATTTGTTCTGTAGAAATTTTAACAGGGCAAATGATTGCACTTAATCTTCCACAAATTGTTGAGGGAATTGATACTTCTCTGAATAGTGTATCTAATTTTTTAGAAGACATTCAATCACTTCTGTCCGATGTGAGTGGAACAATTTCGGACATCTCTGGAATTGTAAATGGAATTTCTGGAAGTCTATCTGCTGCAATGAACTTTACAAATTTGAGTGTGAATATTTTTGGTTGTGATTTAGGATTAAGTTGTCCTGCATCAGATTATTATACTTTACAGGAGGGTTCTGGTGGTAGTGAAGAAGTGCAGTTACCAAGAATTCCTGCTGTTGCAGCATCTGCACAAAACCCTGTATCTGTAACTATCCCAGAAGAAGTTCCATATGCATCTCCGACATCAGAGACCAAAGACGTAGATTATAGAGATTATGGATAAATAGGTATATGAAAGAAAAAAGTAAGAATTTTAAATAATGGCAACTCAAGAATCATTTCTTAATTTATCATATGATACTAAAAACACGAGAATCAATCAACTAATTGATCAGATTTTTAAGGATGTTTCAGAGGATGACATTAAAGTTGGACTTATTGATCCGATTTTAGGATATGTTGTAGAAGTTAGTATTTGTGAGGCAAATGATTATGCAAAAGATAATCCTGGAACTGCCTTTATTTTTAGAGATGCAAATAATTCAATTCAATATTTAAATATTAATGAAGTTAATGCCCTGACTCCAGAAGTTCTTGTTTCTTCTGCAAGTACTTGTAGTGGAATTCAGACTCGTAAAAAATGTGGAGAAGGACCACCAAGAATTCAATTTTTTGGTGGTGGTGGTGTTGGTGCTCAGGCAAATGCAATCGTAGGAGTTGATGGTGCGATTCTGGCAGTTGATGTAATTACAGGTGGGTTTGGATATCAATATCCACCTATAGTGAGAGCAATTGATGAATGTCAGTATGGCAGTGGTGCTACTTTGTCATCAGAACTCGGTGAACTTTCAGAAACCTTCGTAACATTTGAAGACGAAAATGATTTTGAAGATTATGAAATCTGTCCAGATACAACTGTTGGATATGGTAGAAATTGGGGTCCTAATGGTGAAGATTTAGGTCCTTGGGAACCTGAAACTTATACAGATGTTGGTAAAGATCCTATTCGTGAAGAGATTGATGCCTATCAAAAATCACTTCTAAAAACAAGTAATCCATTTTGGACGACAAAATCAACTCCACCAAAATCAATTACTGCTGCGGGTAAAAAATATAACATTCCATATGTCGTCACAGACTTTAGGTGGAGTGATTTTATGAATCTATATGCCATTTCACCTGTTCCACCATCAAATGTAAGTGGAACTGATGAGGCAGGAAAACTTTTTGTCTTTGATTGGGATGTAGATTTTCCATACGATGGAGAATATACCTTTAGAGGATTATGTGATAATGTATCAAAATTATATGTAGATAATATTCAATTATTTGATCTTGGAAGTTTTAATGATGCGGTGCGACCAACAAAAAAAGAATTAAAGGCAGGTCCACATAACATTCGTATTGATTTATTAAATCTTCCAATTTTAGAAGTTGAAAGAAAACAAAATAAAAAACCAGATGTAATTAGACGACCTGGTTTTGATACGACTACAACGACAATTGAACCTGGAATTTATCTTGATTTAACTCAATATCGTGCCGATGAAGAAGTTTATTGTAATTTTGGAACATTATTTACTGATGGACCATCACTTAATATCCCTGAAGTTGGTATTGTGGAAGGAAGAACTGATGGATTTGCAGGAAAGGCAATTACTGTAGGTCCTGGAGCAAGACCTCTGGGTGGTGATTTTGGAGGAGAAGTATTTTTGAAGGGAGGAAGACTTTATGGTCCGATTACGATTGTTCCAAATCCAGAGTATAAACGATCTGATCTTTTTATTGGAATGGCTGCCGGAATGATTAATGATGCTAATGTTGAACTGAATCAAAATACTGCATTTTATGGATCAAACCAATCCTGGGTTCCGTATATATCTCACATTCAAAGTTTGACTGGTAGAGGTGCAGAAGGAGAAGGAAGTGGATTTGCTGGTACATTATTTCAGGAATCTTTGAATGCCTTTGCAATACTTGATAAATTTAGACCAGAAGATCCTGATAATAATAACTATACTCCTATTAAATATGAAGGAGTTACTTCTTTTACTCTCACAACTTCAGGTGGATTTTTTAGAAGAATTACTCAACCAATCACCACATCATCAACTGTAAGAAAATCAACTTATGTAGAAATCGAAGAACCTGTATTTGAGGTTGTAGGAAATGCTACTGTAGATGTTCCAAGAGCATCAGCACCATCTACGATTCGAAATGAAAATATTTTTAATACCGTCGATTATATCTCAAAGGCAAATCGTACTCTTTGGAGAACAAATCCAGCAGCATCACTCACATCGGGTTTACTTGATCGTTATGGTGTATGTCCTTTTGATACTTCAAGTGCAGAGGCACAGGTTGAATCATTTGCAGGAATTCATACTATTATTTGGAATAATATAAACTTTCCGGTCACTGGTGATTATAGAATTCAAATTGCTGTGGATGATAATGTCTCTCTTTATATTGGTGAAACTTTAATTCGTAAAGAAGGTTTTTATGCACCAGGAAAAAGAAATCCAGATTTAGATCAAGTTTATACATTCAATCAAGGAAACTATACGATTCGTGCAGAGTTAGAAAATATTGAAGTTGGACCGATTGCTATAAGAAACCCAATGGTTCTTGCAGTCAATATTGAGACTACATTTACAACCGGAGAAGTTGTATCCCCAAAATCTTTTAATGAAAATCCAATGGGAATTTCGGTGAGTATTGATGCCCCACCACTTCCTGTTCCAAAAGAACCAGCACCAATTCAAACTGGAAGATGCCCTCCAAGTCCAATCTGGTCAACAAGATTGCCAACATCAAAGGAACAGTGGTATCCAGTGAGACGTACTACAGGTGATCCAACCAAGGGAACTGCCTGGTCCAAATTTATGAATCGGTATGCAATCTCACCAGTTCCACCATTTGATGTTGATGAAACTGATAGTGCAGGAGTTAATTTTATAAACACCTGGACTGTTGAACTTCCATATCCTGGATTTTATGGAGTTCGTGGAACTGTAGATAATAGTGGAAGAGTTTTAATTGATGGAAAAGAAGTATCAAAGTTAGATTCATTTGGTGTATCCAATCCAAGATTAGAAAAAGTTTATTTGGAAAAAGGATCTCATCAAATTGAAGTTGAAGTTTTTAATACACCTATAGAAAGAGCATTTGATATTCCAATCAAAGTTTTTAGTACCAGAGATTGGGAAGTATCTGTTCCATCCGCAGGACCATCGGTGAGTGATATAATACTGGTCGATATGCTTCGGTATTATACTGAAGATTTTAGTGGACCAGCAGGTGCAACACACTTTTTTACCACTAATCCAGCAAACGAATTTATAGAAGGAAATCTTTTAAAACCTGAAAATTCTCAAGGTTCTGCGTGGAAGATGTTTAAAGAATCTACAAATGTTGCCGGAACAGTTCCAGTGTATCGTTTATTTAATGGTGGAGATCACTTATATACAATTGATGGTGGTGAAAAAAGTTCTGCAATAAGAAGTGGATATTCCTTTGAAGGAATTGTTGGTCTTGTATACTCACAACCAGGACCAGATCGAATTGAAGTTTTTAGATTTTATAGACCTCCTGGAGTTGGTGGATCTGGTCCGATTCCAGGAGAACATTTTTATACTGCAGATACAAATGAAATACCAACATTACCTGCACTTGGTTATGTAAGTGAAGGTATTGCATTTTATGCTCCTACTGCAATACCAAATGCAGCACCTGCAAATACCGACACAAAAATTGCAACAAGACCTTATGGTTCCGGAACAAATAAAGATGGTGTGACTTATGAAGGTCCTGCTCTTGCAAGTTATGTTCCTGGTTTGATATCTCCGTTCTTTGAGAACACTCTGACTCCAACAGAAGAAATTCAGGGAAAAACATTTATTATGACTTGGAGAAATGTTGATTTCCCTGAAGATGGTAAATATAATCTAACTGCACTAGCAGATGATTTAGTAATCGTTCGAGTTGATGGAGTAGAGGTAGGAAGGGCTAAGGTATTTGAGGACAGAAGAACATTTTTGTTTAATGCAACAAAAGGAAAAAGAACAGTACAATTAGAACTTTCAAATATTAGAGTACCAAATACTGGATTCAGAGAAAATCCTGTGGTGACTTTTGTAGAGATTATTAAAAACTCATCAGTCAGTAAAGTTGCTCCTCTTCCCTGGACAACAAATCCTATTGGTGTTTCTGCGATTTTAATTCCACCACCCTGTCCTAAACTAGTTAAGGGAAAGGGAATTATATCAAGAGTGATTGTAGAAGATCCTGGAAATGGTTATGCCTGTCCTCCTGGACTAAAACTGAATCCAGAAACCGGAAAATGTGAACCTCCACCCAAAGAATGTCCTGAAGGTCAAACACTGGATCCAAAAACCGGAGAATGTATCAATCTTTGTCCAGATGATAAAGTATATGATAAAGTCACTAAAAAATGTATCACACCACCGATTGATTGTCCTCCAGGTCAGAAATATGACCCAGTAACTCAAAGATGTGTAGATTTACCACCAGGACCACAACCACCAGGACCACAACCACCAACAGGTGAATTGCCCCCTCCACCACAATATCCTGTTTGTCTAATACTTGATGATGTAGTTGTCGAAAATCCTGGAATCAACTATAATTGTGGAGTAGATGAACTTCAAATTGTTCCGGATAATGGTGTAATTTTAGATTATGTTTGTGATTCTTTTGGAAGAATCTCTAGAGTCAAAATTCTAGATAATGGTACTTGTTTCCCAGAATCTCCTACAATCACTATGGTATCGGATACTGGAGTGAATGCTTCCTTCCGACCAGTATTCAGAGTTGTAAGAGATCCGATTGATCCTGCTCTGACCAGAGACAATCAGAAACTCATTCAGGTTACCGATCTTGTTGGTCTCAAACAAACTGGATACATAGATGGAAGACCTTATTATGGTGCCGTTTTCTATGAAAATGGTATTCGTTATGCAGGATACTATAAGACAGTCGGAACACTCATTCGTGTTTATGATACTCTTCAAGAAAGCATCACGGCAGAAGTCACAACTGCTCCAAGTGCAATTGAGAAGTTTGGTACCGATAACAATAGCAACAATCCCAGACTTAATATTCCTGGAACTCCCACAAACCTCATTTAATTTTTATATCTAATGTCATCTGCAACAAATACTGTTAACGATAGATCTGGTAACACAACTTCTCACAAAACATATACTGCAAATTGTATTGGAAGTAATGATCATGGATCAATTACTTTAGGTCATCTTCATAAACCAGGTGATGTAATTGCAGATGTTTTAATTCAGGCTTCTGATGGAAGACATTCGATTGTTCTAGATAAGGATGGTCCCAGAAAAGCATGTACTCAAATCACTGCTCCAGGTAGAATTTCAATCGTATCGGGAGAAGATAAAAAGGAGGCAGAAGATACTTTGGTGATTTGTGCAAAAAATGGAAACATTGACATTATTGCAAGAAATGGTAAAATTAGAATGCAAGCAACCGATATTGAAATGGTTGCTGTGGGTGAAGGAGGAAGCAAGGGAAATATTACAATGAATGCAAGTGAAAATATAAAAATGGACGGAAAAAAAGTTTTGGTAAATGCCAAGACTTTTCTAAAACTAGCAAGTCCTGGAAATGTAGAAATGGCAGCAAATAGTGGTATGAAAATATACTCATCAATGATTCGTCAAATTACTGATGCAGTTGCAGTCAAAGATAGTAAGGTTGGTGGAAAGGATTTTCAGTCTAAAGAATCTTGTAAATAAGAGGTAAAACAAATGTCAGATTGTGTAGATGATATTGCAGTAGGTGGACAACTTGTTGTAGGTGCTGGTGTACCAGTTGCACTTGGAGTTGGTCCCACAAAAATCAGAGGTTCTTCTTTTGTAGAAGGACCATTACAGGTTGGTGCGGCACAACAATTTTCAACCGCACAGGCATCACTAATGGTCGGAATTTCTGCAAATGAAGATGTAAAAACTGCACCAATATATTCTCTTTGGTGTAAATTAATGGCAAGGTTTGAAAAATTTGTAAGAGTTGATGAACTTCTAAAATCAAGGTTTATTGAGGCAGATATTGTAAGAACAAGAATTCTTCAGGCATCAATCAAAAACTTTATTATTGACCATCCTACGAAACCAGAAAAGAAACTCATTCATTCTTGTTTAGAAGGTCCAGAAAACGCAGTATATTGTCGTGGAAAAGTTCTGAATCGAACAGAAATTGAACTCCCGGAATACTGGACAAAATTGATTGATGAAACTACTATTACAGTCTCTCTCACTCCAATTGGAGCACATCAGGATATTATTGTAAAAAGAATTGGGGATAATAAGGTCTATCTTCAGTCCAAATCTGGAATTCCAATCAATTGTTTTTATCATATCTTTGCAACAAGAAGAGATGTAGAAATATTGATTACTGAGGTTGATGCATAATGGCATTTTCATTTCAGAATTATGGAACATTTTCGGGTCCCGGAGCACAATATACCTTTCGTCAAAATGATGATTTTACAAATATATTTGAGGACCCAACATTTAATTTAGATGATGTCTCAATGGTACTCTTGAGTACTCCATCAGATTATGTTTACTTACATTTAGATGGTACAAGTACTGCAAATGTAACTTTGGAAAGAAGCACTGGTCCGATTACACAATTTTTCGTTGATGCAACAACTTCATATTTTAATGGCAGTGTAACTATTGATCTAAATTTAAATGTTCTTGGAACATTAACTGTTTCTGGTGTTAACATAATCTCAGACATTAATCTTGCAAAAGCACTTCCTGCAAAACCGTTTGATATTCCACATCCCTCCAAACCAGAAACACATCGTCTGCGATATATTAGTTTAGAAGGACCAGAAATTGCAGTATATTTTCGTGGAAAATTGGAAGATACAAATGTAATTGAACTTCCAGAATATTGGAAAGATTTGATTCATCTAGAGTCAATAAGTGTAAACTTAACACCATATGGAACTTATCAAGAACTTTATGTGGAAAAAATAGTCTGGGGACAAAAAATCATAATCAAAAATAGAGAAAGTGGACCAACAAATTGTTATTTTACTGTTTATGCAGAAAGAAAAGATATGGAAAAATTGATTGTTGAATATGAGGGAATATCTGTCAAAGATTATCCGGGACAAGATTGGTTAAATTTGAGATAAATCCCTTGACAAAACCTCCCCAGTGTCCTATAATACATAAGCAATCAAAATGACTCAAATGCAAGAAGAGTATCTGACAAGATGCGTTGTAGACACCCTCAAAAGAACAGTATATTTGTATTCTAACGAAGGTGGTGAGAAGAAAGTGTCCTGTGACACTGTAGATGAGTTTATGAATGTATTACAATATGTTCGTAGTACATTAGAAGAAGATAAATTAGTATATACAGGCCCCTGATAAAACATAAAATGTCATTACTATCACAAAAAGACAGACAACTTGCTCTCGAAGCACTAGATTTCTACTTATTCAGTAAAGGTAATGATTTTACTGAAGAAAAGAGGGCAGAAGTAAATGCTCTTCTGAATTGGGTTAACCTGGAATTCTATAAAAATGATCATAAATCTCTGGTATAATAAAGATATGAATCAGTGGAGATGGACACTTACAGACCCATCCACTTTTGATATGGAATCGGGGCAAAGTTTAAATCTCCGTGATGCGATGAACGATGTTGCAAATACTGTTGAATATCTTATCAGTAAATCAAAACAAAGTGAGTAATATTACTCACAAAAATCATACATAAAAGAGTAAGCAAGAATTTTTACTCGTGGATTATTTTCACGCATTTCTTTTAAGTTATTCTGTAATGATATGTGCTCTTATCATTAAAATATCCAGATATTAAACTTTCTTTTTGTAAATCCAAAACCTCCAATGAAGGAGGTTTTGTTGTATGATAAATAACTTATAACGGAAACTATAAGTAATAAAAAATGGGTCTCTCCAGATTAGATAATTTTCTTAAGTCAGTACGTGGTACAATTTTATACGTTGACCCTAGTAGTCTTGACTCAACTGATAGTATTGAAAATCAAGGAAATAGTTTAACACGTCCATTTAAAACAATTCAACGAGCACTGGTTGAATCCGCAAGATTTTCATATCAAATTGGTCTGGATAATGATAGATTTGATAAGACCACGATTCTTGTTTATCCCGGAGATCATATTATTGATAATCGTCCTGGTTGGATTCCGGATGGTGCAAATAATTATAGACTTCGTGATGGACAAACCTCTAATGATTTCCCACCCTTTGATTTAACAACGACTTTTGATTTATCTTCTCCCGATAATCAACTTTATAAACTGAACAGTATTCACGGTGGTGTGATTATTCCTCGTGGTACTTCACTTGTTGGACTGGATTTAAGAAAAACAAAAATCCGTCCCAAATATGTACCAAACCCAACAAATGATAATATTGAAAGGTCTTGTATCTTTCGTGTTACTGGTACTTGTTATTTCTGGCAGTTCTCACTGTTTGATGCAGATCCAAATGGACAGTGTTACACAGATTATACAGACAACTTATTTGTTCCCAATTTTTCACATCATAAACTTTCGTGTTTTGAGTATGCAGATGGTGTAAATGATGTAAGTATTAGTGATGCTTTTCAGACATATTCTACGGATCGCACAGATCTGGAAATGTATTATGAGAAGGTTGGTCTTGCATATGGACAGGCATCAGGTCGTCAGATTCAACCAGATTATCCTTCTTCTGGTCTTGATATTCAACCAAAAATTGGTGAGTATCGTATTGTAGGCCCAACAGGAGGTAATATTGGAATTACAAGTATTCGTGCCGGAAATGGTATCACTCCGACCACAACCATTACTGCAACATTAGACTCCCTAACCGGATTGGATGTTGATACTGCATTTAGAATCAATAGTGTATCAGATAACGATTATAATGGAGAGTTTGTTGTTACAAGTGTTCCTGCAACAAATCAGATTACTTATCAGGTTCAAAATGCGCCAGTAAATGCTCTTCCTTCGGTCACAGGAGCATCTTTATTTCTCAAAACTGATACTGTTGCTTCTGCATCTCCATATATTTTTAACGTTTCCTTGCGTTCTGTTTATGGAATGTGTGGAGTTCTGTCGGATGGTGATAAGGCAACAGGATTTAAGTCGATGGTTCTTGCACAATTTACAGGAATCAGTCTACAAAAAGATGATCGTGCATTCGTTCTTTATAATACAACTACCGGACAATATACAGACAGCACTACTCCTGGAAATGAGAATTTAAGTATCAATTCAAGAGCAGTTTATAAACCAGCATATGAGAGTTTTCATATTCGAACCATTAATGATGCATATATTCAGAACGTATCTATTTTTGCAATTGGATTTCATTCACACTTTAATGCAGAAAGTGGTGGAGATCAGTCAATTAATAACTCCAACTCCAACTTTGGATCAAAATCACTTCTTGCAACTGGATTCAAGAGAAATGCATTTCCAAGAGATGATGTGGGGTATATTACTCACGTAATTCCACCAAGAGAAATTGAAACTCTCGAAGGAACGATTGAATTTATTGGAATCGATGTTGCAAAAACTGTTGGAGTTGCAAGCACAAGTCGTCTATATCTTTATAATGAAACAAATGCCTCAACTCCACCACAAAATGTTCTTCAGGGATACCGAGTCGGTGCAAAAACAGATGACACTCTGAATGTATTGATTTCGAGTTCTGGATCGTCTCAAGAGTATTCGGCAAATATTGTAATGCCGGACACTCAAGGATCTGCAAATGAGACCATCGCAATCAAATCCTTTCAGGTTGGTCAATCTGCTACAGGCGTGAGCAGTATTACCTCAAATGTTTTTACATTTACGCAACCTCATACTTTTATTGAAGGAGAATCGGTTCGTATAAAGAGTTTTACTGGGAATATACCCGATGGAATTATTTCAAATGTAATTTACTATGCAATTACTTCTGGAACTGGAATAACTTCTACTACACAAATTAAACTTGCAAAAACACCAAACGACGCAATTAATGATACACCAATTTCAGTAAATAATAAGGGTGGAATTCTTACAATCGAAAGTCGAGTTGTTGATAAAACTCCTGGTAGTTTTGGACATCCGATTCAGTATGATACTTCTCAAAATAACTGGTATATAAATGTTTCTGCTGCATCTACACAAAACAGTATTTACTCCACGATTGTTTCATTAGGAACTACTGCTCTTGGAGCATCTACACCCAGATCATATCTCTATCGTAAAGTAGATCCAAGAAGTGTTCTGGATACAATTTATAGACTTCGTTATGTAATTCCTGCATCTGCGGGTGTTACATCTGCAAGACCACCACTGGACGGATTTATTATTCAAGAATCTTCCACTACAATTGGTTCATCAAACGCAGAAGTTGCGATACCATTTAGTCCAACAACAGTATCAATCTCAAACGAAAATCAATTAAGAAACTTCCGCATTATTTCAAATGCAAGTTGGGATGGGACATATGCATATTTTAATACAGAGCTTCCTCACGAACTGTCTATTGGAAGTCAGGTAAGTGTTCTAAATGTTGTAAGTTCTACAAATACTGCGGGAACAGTCAACTCTGGATTTAATTTTAATTATAATGTTGTAGGAATCTCAAGTCTCAAACAGTTTATAGTAGGTCTAACCACAAATCCTGGAATTTTTACAAATAATGTTTCGAGTCGAACAACATCACTTCCAAGATTTGTTCGCAAACAATACAAAGAAACTCTAATTGTTTATAGAGCTCAACAAATAGAACCTTATATTCCCGGAGAGCAGGATGGTGTATATCACTTATTAGTTGTAAATGCATCTAATAGTCCATCTATTGCACCTTTTACAGGATTGCGATTCTCTCAACCTATTCAAAATTTATACCCACAACTGAATCGTGATAATCCAGTTTCAGATCCAAAGGCAGCAACATCATTTGCTCTCTCAAGTCCAATCGGTCAGGTTGTTGTTGATGACCCACAAAGTAGCATTACAAAAGAGAGTTTAAGTAAGGGTCTGGTTGATTTTGGTGTAGGAATTGGTCTTACTGATATTGTATCTTCTAGCACTGGAATTGCACATACTTTTCATACTACAATCGATCACGGATTTAATCCCATCACATCTGTTGGTATTACAAGCACTGGTATTGCTTATGGTGGTGGATCTGGTGGAGTTGAAAATCTTTATAATGCAAGATTGGTCGGATTTGCAGGATCAACAACGGGAGCAAATGCAACTGCAAGAATCACTGTAAATGCATCTGGATCAATTACTGCAGTCAAGATTATTGATGGTGGTTCTGCATATGGAATCGGAAATACTCTTGCGGTGGTTGGAGTCGCAACAACATCTGGATTCGTTCGGGGATATGTAACTGTAACCGGAGTTCATAATCATATTGGAGAATGTCTCACGGTTGCCGGAGTTGTTCCTGCTGCTCTGGATGGTTATAATGGTGTTTATAAAATCACTGGTATTGCAACCGGAAATATAAAACAACTTCAGGTCGAATCTGCATCAGCAGTTGGAAATGCATCTACGACTGGAATTGGAGTTACTGTAACTGCATATTCCCGAGCAATTAATGCAGGGAAATCAATTGATATTACTACACTTACTTATAATAATGTAACTGGAATCTCAACGATTACCACGATTCAGAATCACGGATTATCAGTCGGAAATAAAATTACCATCGGTGGAGCAAACTCTTCTCTCTTTAATTCAGATTTTCTGGTTAAAAAAGTCAATAGTCTGGTTCAATTCGAAACCTTTGTTGGAATCGGAACTACATCTCCGGCCACCACAGGAACAAAAACAATCTATATCAAGGCATTTGGATCACAAGGAGGAACAGTTACTCCGGAAGATGAGAATATTGCCGGAAGATTAGAACCACAATATGCAGGGATTACAACAACTCTTTCTTCTGCAATCAACACTGCAACGGTTGATAACTTTAATATACAAAATATCACTAGTTTAGATTTGAATATTGGAGATTATTTACTGATTGATTCTGAAATAATGAGAATCAAAACAACAGTCACAGGAAACCCTGTTTTTGTTTTTAGAGGAGTTTATGGAACGAATGCATCTACTCACGATAATGGTTCTGTTGTTCGTAGAATCAAACTTCGTCCGATTGAATTAAGAAGACACTCTATTATTCGTGCATCGGGACATACCTTTGAGTATGTTGGATTTGGTCCAGGAAATTATTCTACAGCATTCCCAGATCGTCAAGACAGAGTTCTATCAGATCAAGAAGAACTGCTCTCACAATCCACCAAAGTGAATGGTGGTCTGGTTGTATTTACAGGAATGAATGATCGTGGTGCATTCTATGTGGGAAATAAGAAAGTAAACTCTGCAACAGGACAAGAACAGGTCTTTGATTCTCCAATTCCGACTGTGACCGGAGAAGATATTTTATCTGCAGTGAGTGTCGGATTTGATGCTCTCACTCCTCTTGAAATTTCTGTTTCTCGTTCTATTCGTGTTGAGGGTGGAACAGACGGAACACTCATCTCTGAATTTGATGGTCCAGTAATCTTCAATCAAAAGATTACCTCAAATGCACCTGATGGAATTGAGGCAAATAGTATTTTCCTTCAGGGAGATGCAACAGTATCACGTAAGTATACTGTTGGAGTCACACAACCAACAGTTTCAGGAAACCCTGGAGATATTGCTTATTATTCAGATCCAAATCGGGGTGGATATGTTGGTTGGGTTTATACTTTAGAAAATGATTGGTATCGTTTTGGAAATATAAGCATTTCTGAAACCGAAAATCATATGATTTTTGATCGTGTCGGAATTGCAACTACTAGTGCAGGAACTTCTAGACTTGTAATCGGTGCAGGTTCTTCACTCTTCTCTGTGAATGCAACTGGTGGTGTTGGAATTGGAACAACTGCAAATCAATATAAACTGAATGTAAATGGAAATACAAATATTGGTGGGACAATTACTGCATCTTATTTCTCTGGTGATGGTAGTTCTCTTATAAATCTAAATGCTGCTGCACTTGGATGGACTCAAATATCTGGAGGCATCTATAATACTGCACTTAATAATGTTGGTATCGGTACTTCTGTTCCAAGGTTTAATTTAGAACTAGGTGCAGTCGGTTCTTCATCAACATCACTTCACGTAAATGGTACTTCTACATTTATTGGATTAGTTACTACAGGTAATGTAGTTGTTGGTGGAATGTTAACCTCTACGTCATTCCGATTGGATGGTTCATCAAGTAATATTCGTGCAGGTATTATTACTACAACAACATTAAATGTTGGTATTGGTGGAACCATACTAACAACAAGTGGTTCAAATGTTGGAATTGGAACCACAGTACCAAGAGCAAAACTTGATATTGAGGGTCACACAAGATTTAAGACCTATAGTGAAAATGTAGAATACTTATCGGTTGTTGCAAATCAGGTAACCATAGACCTTTCCAAGGCACAGTCATTTATTTGTACTGCAACAAGTAATATTAATCAGTTTAATCTACTCAACCCACCTTCTGCATCCACTGAATTTGCGATTAAAATAGATCAGGATTCTACAGGAAGTCGCACTGTTGGTATTGATACCTTTAAGGATTCTGTTGGAACTGCAATTCCTGTTTATTGGCCTGGTGGTGGTGTTCTTCCGATTGTAACTCCAACAGCAAGTCGTTCTGATATTTACATCTTTAAAACTTTTGATGGTAGTAATATTACCAGTGTAGGACTTTATGGAGTGGTTGTCGGTCAAAACTTTGCTAACTAAAACAAAGTAAAATGAAACAAACAACTTTAGATCTAAATGGACCTATTTTAGGATTTTCTACAAATCCTCAAGATGTTACGGTCAATAATGCAGGTATAGCAACATTTATTGGAATTGCAACTGCGTATTTTATAAGTCAAAATCCAACAAATATATTTTCATCAAACACTGGAATTGTGACTCATCGTTGGTATGCTGCTGGAATTGGTGCTCTGTCTGATGGAGCCAATACAACTCTAGGGGCAACTCTCTCTGGTACTGCAACAACAACATTAACTGTGAGTAGTGCAACAAGTCCGACAACAAGTGGCATACAACTTTTTGTAAGTGCAGATTATGTACCATCTGCATATCAATCATCATCTCCAATTACTGCAGGGACTGCTCGTTCTACAGGAAATGCAATCAATGAAATATTGTTCTCAAATACTGCAACACTAACAGTAAACCCCTTTGTATCAATTTCAGCACAACCATCAAGTTCTACAGTTGCTCAAGGACAAACAACAACATTTTCGGTAACAGCAGCATCAAGTAATAATACTGATATTGCATATCAGTGGTATATTGGTGGTTCTCCAGTATCAGACGGAACCTCTGGTGGAAGTACAATTAGTGGAGCAAATACAAACATTCTTACTGTTACTACTAGTTCCGGAACTCCTGCAGGAAATTCTAATGTTTTCGTTTCTGTTTCTCATCCAACTGCAGCAAATTCTCCTGTGGTTTCAAATACCGTGACTTTATCTGTTGTTGCCGCAAGACAAATTATTAATGTAGAAACTTTTAATCAAGGTAGTGGAGATGCATCTTTATCAAGTTACAATATCTTTAATGGAGAATTGACTATTGAACCATCACCTGGAGCACCACAAGGAACCGCATTTTGTTTTTATGCCCCAGAAAGAGACGTTGAGGTGTTTATAGATTTATATGCTTCTACTGGTTCTAATAATGGTGGTTACGTTGCTGGACAAGGAGGAGTATCAACAATTAAAATGACATTACAACAAAATGTTGAATATGTGATTTCCCCTTTACCTCAAGTATCTGGTGGTGCTGGTGTTTTTCTCTGGAGAAAAGCATCTCTCATTGCCTGCTGTGGTGGTGGAGGAAATGCTGGTAATGGTGGAAATGGTGGTGATGGTGGTGGAGTAAATGTTTCTGGACAAAATGGATCTGGTAGAGGTGCTGGTGCCGGAGCAATTAGAATTTCAGCAGGAAGTCTACCTACAACTAGTGGTATTTTTGGATCTCTTGTAGGTGGGACCATTCCCCTTGCTTCTGGAGATAGCAATGCAAGTGGTACTTCTGGAGGAAGAGCTCTTGGGTGTACAAAGGGTGGTACTTCAGGATCCAATAGTTATTGGATGAATAGTGGATATTCTCCATGTCAAGATGTGGGAAGAACTAAATTAATCAATGCAAATGGTCAAGTAGTCCCTTCTAGCACTGACACAATTCAAAGGGGACATAAAGTTGGTTATGCTATTCGTCAAACTGCTGGAAGAGGATTAAATGGTGGTGGTAATGGAGCAAATGGTGCTACTGGTGGTGATGGTGGTGATGGTGGGGGGGGAGGAGGTGGTGGAAGTGGTTATACCGATGGTTCGATCACAGTGGTTGCCACACGTCAAGGTGGCCATTCAGGGCAACCAAGGGTTGTAATTAGAAAAGTATAAATAATAATAACTAACAGGTTGGCGTTCTCCACCTATGGCTGCAGTAAATAAGAATTTCGTCATAAAAAATGGGTTAGAAGTAGATACTAACCTGATTGTTGCAGATTCTCAAACTAATAAAGTAGGTATTGGTACCACAGTTCCACAATACATTCTACACGTTAATGGTGGTATTGGTGTAACTAATGCTTATGTAAGTGGTATTGCAACGATTACAACTGGGATTGTTACCAATCTTACCAGTACAAATCTTAATGTAACTGGTGTTGGTACAATTGTAACCGGTAATATTACCAATCTAACAAATACCAATCTCAATGTAACTGGTATTGCAACGATTGCAACACTGAATGCAACTGGAATCGGTGTTACTAACTTTACAGTTTATAATAATCTTTCTATTGGTGGAATCTCTACATTCACCAATGGGCCAGTACTGATTGGTTCTGGTACTTCTACAGGAACAGCATCACAGAGACTTCAGGTAACTGGTGGGACTTATGTTTCTGGTAATCTTGGTATTGGGTCCACAAATCCAACATCTGCTCTCTTTGTTGTTGGTGATGCAAGAGTCACTGGTGTTATTACCGCAACTACATTTAGTGGAAATGTAAATGCTGGTGTGGGAACCATTACCACATTGGGTTCTACAAGTGGAACCATAACAAACCTGACTGGCACTGCAGGAACGATTACTACCCTGAATAGTACATCAGGAACCATAACAAACCTGACTGGTACTGCAGGAACCATTACGACTTTTAATAGTACTTCTGGAACCATAACAAACCTGACTGGTACTGCAGGAACCATTACGACTTTTAATAGTACTAATTTAAGGAGCACCAATCTCAATGTTACTGGTATCAGTACATTAGGAACAGTAAAAATATCATCAGGTATTATTACTGCAACATCAGGAGTTGTGACTTACTTTGGTGATGGTAACTTTCTAAACCTAACCTCTAATCCAAGTAGAGGTATTGGTATTGGTACTATTGGTGGTGTTGTTGGGTATGCAGTCACCTTTATTAACTTTAAAGGTGCAGGAGTTTCTACAACACAATATAACTCAAACACTGGTATTGCAACCATCTTCTTTGAGGGTGGAGGAGGTGGAGGTGGTTCAATCAGTATTAGTACCACAGCACCAATATCTCCTGGTTCTGGTGACTTATGGTACAGTCCAGATTATGGAAGAACTTTTATCTATTATGATGAGAGTGTTGTTGGATATGGTACTGATGCATTCTGGGTAGATGCTGCACCCTTTAATGTTGGTGTGATTACATCTACAGCATTTGCTCCTGCTTCGGCATCTGCTCCAAGTATTCATTTTGCTGGTGATGTTCAGACTGGATTTTTCTCTCCGAGTTCTGGAAATATTACTGCGGTTTCGGTTGGTTCATCAATACTGAATGTAAATCCTTCTGGTATTATTGTAACCGGTGTGGTGACTGCAACCTCTTTTGTTGGTAATGGTAGTGGACTGACTGGTGCTGGTTCTACAGTATTCATTGATACTACAACAAATCAAGAGTTCTTCCCCCTCTTTACTGCAACTACATCAGGAACTATTACTGCATCAGGTATTTCTACCTCTAAACTGAAATATAATCCTTCTACAGGAACTATGACTGCAGTTGATTTTAATTCCACTAGTGATATAAATCTCAAAGAGAATATTCATACAATAGGAAATGCATTAGAAATCACAGAACAACTTCGTGGTGTTTCATTTGACTGGAAAGAAACTGGTAGAAGTTCTTATGGTGTGATTGCACAAGAACTGGAAGAAGTACTCCCAGAACTCGTAAAACAAGGTGAAGTTAAATCAGTCAACTATAATGGTATTATTGGAGTATTGATAGAAGCAATCAAAGAACTCAAGAAAGAAGTAAAAGAGCTTAAAATTGATAAATAAAACAAAGAAAACCAAGCAATTAACGATGATGTTAAGTACAACTACAAACTATGAAGTCTTTGGTATTGTAAGTGGAGGTTTCTTCTAATTATGGCACCTTTATTATCACGACTTGGTTTAGGAAGAAGTGGTTTTGGATTTGGTAAGAACTCTGGTAGTGTCCCTTTTTCTGCTACTGGTGGCACAAAAACAACTTCTGGTTTGTATACAATTCATACTTTTACAACACCAGGTTCAGAAACTTTTACCGCATCCGGAAGACAAACTAATGTTGAAATTATTGCGGTAGGTGGTGGTGGTGGTGGTGGAGGAGGAGATTGTGGTCCACCAGATTTCCCATCAGCTGATGGAATATCAGGATCTTCTGGAGGAATATCAAAAGGAACTTTTACTTTCTCTCCTGGAAATTATACAGTATATGTTGGTGGTAGGGGAGATGCTGGGGGAGGACACAACACCGGAACAAATAATAGTGGATCTGGGTTTAGAAATAACGGCGGAGGAGATCCTGGTGGTCAAGGTGGTGATGGGAGTTCTGGAAATGGCGGCGGCGGAGGTGGTTTTTCTGGAGTATCGCAACCTCCTGGTCCAGGGGCTATTTTTTATATTGTAGCTGGTGGCGGCGGTGGTGGTGGAGGTGGAGGTGCTCCTGGTGGATCTCCAGGAGGTGGTAGTTCGAGAGGTGGTTCTGGTTCCTATGTACCTGGTTCAACATCTGGACAAAATGGTCCAGGAAGAACTGGAGATAATGGTGGATTTGGCGGTGGTGGAGGAGGATATACTGGACCGGGTGTTATAACCACAATTCCTGCTGGAGGTGGAACTAGAAATAATGGTGGATCAAATTTTACTAACCCTATAGGAACAATCTTAAGTACACATGGAGGTGGAGGTGGAACATCGAGACCAGCAGATGCTCCTCCTGCAACTTATCCAACAATACCTAGTCCTGCTGGATCTGGTGGTGGTGGTGCCAGTTGTGGAGGAGGAAGTGCTGGTATGGGGCAAGATGGAGTTATTGTAATACGATATTTAACTTAAAAAAATGATAAATAATATTATACTAAGCCGAGTAATCAACGACGATGGCAATTAAAATTTCAGGAACTACTGTTATCGATGACAGTAGGAATATACAAAATATAGGCATAGCCACCGCTACTACATTCGTTGGAGCACTTACTGGAAATGCGACTGGATTATCTGGCACTCCTAATATTACTGTTGGTAATATTGTAGGTGTAGCACTTACATTATCTGGTAATCTTACGGTTAATGGTACTCAAACCATTATCAATACTACTAACTTAGAAATCACAGATCCATTAGTCGGTATTGGTTCTGGTAATACCACAGACGCTCAAGCAGATGGTGATGGTATCCAGATTTATGGTGCAACTAACAAGACATTAACATTTAATAATACCAAAAAAGCATTTGAGACTAATGTTGCTTGGGCACCAAACGAAACAAGGATTATTACAGGTGCAGAAAAAATCCATAGACAATCTGGCAATACCGTAACACTTACCTATAACTCTTCATCAAGTTCTAATGTTGGATATACTACTAATCCAAGTGGTGATGTAACAGTAAATGTTGTAGGTATTCCAACATCAAGTGATTTTGACGATCATTCTATAAGTTTTACAGTTATCACAAGATCCACAGGAACTGCAAGAACTTGTACGGCAGTAACACTAAATGGTGTAACTGAAAATATTCGTTGGGCTGGTGGTTCTTTGAGTGGAGCACTTTCAGGTGTAACGACTGCAACAGGACACGCAATCTTTAGTTTTACTGGTATCAATACTGTTGGTTCTGCAAGTACAACTACAAACTATGAAGTCTTTGGTATTGTAAGTGGAGGTTTCTTCTAATTATGGCACCTTTATTATCACGACTTGGTTTAGGAAGAAGTGGTTTTGGATTTGGTAAGAAAACTATTGCTGCTATTTTTAGTGCTTATGGGGCACAATTTCAAAACGCAAACTCTTTTAGTGATTCAAGCACATCTGCAATTGATGGCACAGCAAATTATGGGGCTGTTTTTTCCTATGGAGGATCAGAAGTTTTTATCTATGGTAATTTTTCCGCAGCCGATATCCAAACAACGATTAATTTTTATACAGGACCAGGCACTCCAGCACCTTTGACTCCAAATATTGTTGGTTTGAGGGGATATAGACTTTATAGATATCCTAATAGTGCTGCTACTGGTAGTGTTGTTAAATTTACTGGTGAAGGGGTTGGAACTGATAATCATTTGATTCACGTAAGAGGTAATGGATCAACTCAAGGGTATGTAAGTGCTCCGCATCCAAATTGGAAAACATTAGATCCCGCAGGAGAATATACTTTACTTGCAAATAAAACTTTCTTTCAGGGTGGAATAACTGGTGTATTCTCTGGAAATAATACAACTATTGATAATGATGCACCGACAAGAAATAGGGTTAAATTATTAGCAGGGTCTGGGGGATCACCTGGAAGTGGTGATATTGCAGGAGGACCTGCTGGGGGAAATGGATATTCTTTCGGAGCTGGTTGTAGAGGTGCTGGTGGGGGTGGAGGAGGAACTCAAAATGCTGCTGGGGGTGGTGGTGGCGGGCCGCACAGAACAGGAACTCCTCCATTACCCGGAAGTGGATTTTCTGGTGGAAGGGGATCTGGGGGTGCTGCAGGTAGTGGATATGATGGATGGTATGGTGGTGGTGGTGGTGGCAGCGATGGTGGTGATTGCAGTGGTAGTGGGTACGGTGGTGGAGGGTCAAGTAGAGTTGATCCTGGACTTTCTGGAACAAATTCATTTTACCCACCAGCAGGTCCTTCAGTTACTCCGTACTGGTACATGAATGTTCCTACTTGGGGAAGTGGTAAAATTATAGGACATAAATCATAACTTAAATTATTTTTGTTATTTTAGAATTATGAAAACTTTTTTTGATTTTATATATGTGGGAGAAAATATTGTTTCTTCTTGTGATTGTAAAAATTTAATAAAATATTTTGAAAAGCATAAAGAACTTCAGGAACCAGGAAAACAAGGAAACCGTGATATTAATAAAGAATTAAAATCTTCAACAGATATTTGTTTTATTCCGGAAGATTCTTCAAATAAAGAATGCGTTAGACATCTTAACCCTTTTCTAAAATCTCTTGATAAAGAAGTTTTAGATGTTTATCTAAAAAGATTTGAATTAGGTCTCACTCAAATGGAAAAATGGTTGTTATGTCCATATTTTAACATTCAAAGATATTTTCCTGGAGAAGGTTATTTTAATTGGCATTCTGAATCATCTTCCAAGATGTCTGCGAATAGAAAGTTTGTTTGGATGTTTTATTTGAATAGTGTTAAAAATGGAGGAACAGAATTTTATCATCAAAATTTATGTACAGAAGCAAAGGAAGGTTCTTTGGTTATATGGCCTGCTGATTGGACACATTTGCACAGAGGACAAATTGGACAAAATGAAGTAAAATATATTTTGACCGGATGGTATACTTTTAATGGAGAAGCTTCTTAAATGTTTAAAATAAGATCGGACAATATGTTTTCATTACCAATCTACACTGTTAGAACACAGAATTGGAAAGAAAAAAAGAAAAAAATAAAAAAAGAAATCAATTTTAAAAATATAGAAAAAAAAGAACTTCATACTTTTGGAACAGATAGGCAAAATGATGGTAAATCATATATAAAACATTTTAGTAATATTTTTAAAGAAGAATTGGATCTTTTTTTGGATGAAATAAAAAAAGAATCTATGATTATAACTGACATGTGGACTGTCAGATATAGACACTCAGAATATCAATCAGTTCATAATCATGGTTCTTTTGGATTTTCCTCAGTTCTTTATTTGGATTTCAATTCAAAACTTCACGATACAACTAATTTTATTTCACCATTTAATGATTTTTATACAGATCATTTAACTTGGTATGTTCCATATGATATTGAAGAAGGAGATTTTTTATTTTTTCCTTCAGTAGTCCTTCACCATTGTACTCCAAATTTTTCCTTTATAACTAGAAGATGTATAGGATTTGATATTAAGTTTGAACTACCTAGGAGTTAAAATGACTTTTACTGATGAACAAATAAAAATACAACAAAAAGAAAGATATCTTTCATGTTGGAGTCGGAATGAAAATTTTGACACAGATGGATATCTTTTTATTAAAAATTTTTTAGATCTAGAAAATTTAAATCATCCAAAAGATGTTATTCCGGGAATAAAAGAATATTTTGGAAACATAAATTTGTGGGATCATAGGAATGAAGATCAAGTACCAGGATCCTCGTCAAGAATAAAATATCCTCCATATAAAAAATTATATTATGAAACGAAAGAAAAAATTGAAAATATATTAGGAAGAAAACTTTACACAACATATTACCTTGATAGAATATACTACCCAAATCAACAACTTTATAAACATTTGGACAGAGATGCTTGTGAGATTTCTGTGTCTATTCACTTATCTTCAAATCTAAAAGAAAATTGGCCTTTTAAATTGGAAACAAGAACTTGGTATACGAATAAAAAAATGAAAGAACTTTGGAAAGAAGGTGAAGAAGTAGAGATTCTTTTCAATCCCGGAGATGCAATAATTTACATGGGATGTGAAGTTCCACACTGGAGAGATCCTTTAAAATCGAAACATAATAAATTGAGTCGTATTTTTAAAAATGATGATACATACTATCATCAATTATTTTTTCATTATGTTTTTTCAAATGGTGATAGGGCACATTATTATCGACATGTATGAAAAAAATAAAAAAAATATGGAAAAAACTTTAAAAGATTTAAATGAGACTTGGAAAGAAACTCCTTTTGAAAAAAAACACTTTTTAGATACTTATGATAATGAATTTTTTAAATTTAAAAATAAATTAGATTTAAGAATTCTAGAACTTGGAATTGATAAAGGCGGATCTCTTGAACTGTGGGAATCTTATTTTTCTAACTTATCCTTATTAGTTGGAGTTGAAAAAGACAATTCAAAAATAGAGGGAAATTTTGGTGATAAAATCAGAATTGAAATAGGAGATTTGAGTAAAATAGAATTTTATGATAGAATAAAAAGATATGGATCATTTGATATTATTATTGATGATGCATCACATAAAGCATCGGATATAATTTTATCTTTCAATAATCTTTTCCCAATCCTTTCTGTTGGTGGAATATATTGTATTGAAAATGTTTATTACTCAGGAACTGGAGAGTACAATAACCAATCCCTTCAAAAATTTATTCAAGATTTGATTATAAATGCAAATGGAATTACTGATTGTTTAGATTTGCCCGAGAGAATGAATCAATTTTCTTGGTGGATAAAATCTATTCATATAGAAAATCAATTAATTATTATTAGAAAAGGATTATGGAACTATGAGAAAAGACATTCTGGTTGTAGATAACTTTATAGGACCAACAGATCTTGGTGCAGCATATTTAGATTTAAGAAACAATTTTTATTGGAATGTTGCTTCAGATGCTCCAGGATCAAATATAAGAAAGGCTGCTTTTGGAAGAGGATTTGAGCATCAAGATCTTTTAAAAGCATATGATACTATTCCTATGGTAAGTTATTTTGATAATTACATTAAAAGCAGAGGATTGCCAAACTGTGGGTCATTAAGACAATTTTATGTCAATTGTGTTAAACCTGGAGATAAATTTAACTATCATGAAGATAGATCAGGAAGCACTGTTTTGATATACGTAAACCCAGTATGGAAATGGCATTGGGGATCTGGTACAAAATTTAAAAAAGGTTTTAAAACTTTTATCGTTAAACCAAAACCAGGGAGAATGATTTGTTTTCCTGGCAAAACAAAACATAAACCCATTCCCCCAAATTTTTGGTATAATGATTTTGGTAGATTGTCTATTGCATTTCAATATGAGTTATAATTAAATAATTGATAATCTTTGAAATAATACTCTCGAATCCAACTTTTTACTTCATCCTCACATTTTAATTTATCATAAAAATCTGTTGGTAATCTATCATAAGTATATCTTTTACATTTAACTGACAAATTAACATTAAAATTTTCACTTATCCATTGCAAAAAATTTTCACCAAATCCATCTTCATATTTCCATACTTTTGTAGTTGGAGATAAAAATTTATACTGATCTAAAAACCAATTTGTTTCATAACTTGTTATCTCTTTTTCAAAAGTTAAGTAACTGAACAAATTTTCTTTGCTTGAAAGTATAAAATCTATATTAATTTTATTATTATGCAAAACTTGACTTATTGAAGAAATGAATTTATTATATGGATCTCTAACCACACAAAATTTTGGCAAATCTTTTACATTTAAATAATAATCATATAATGGATAATGTAAATGATGTTGGTTTACTCCTCTAATTTGAGATTCATCTTTTTTTGAATTCCATTCATTTGCAATAAATAATTTTATGACATGTCTACCTGCAGTTCTTGGTATATGAACAAAATATAATTCTCTTTCTTTATCAACAAGTTTGGGCATCAGATACATTAAATAATTATAGATTATATATGGATATAAAATTACATTCTCTTTTTCCGACCGCTGTTATTTCAGTTCTTGATAATAATTTTAAATTAACTCAAGAAGAAAAGAAAGTGATTTGGAAATATAAATTAGATGAAAGTGATAATTATCACAACTGTTATGCAAGTAAAAGTGGTAGAATATTGGAAGATCGTCGTCTCAAACGTTTAAAAAAACATTGTCAACATTATCTTGATTTATATGTAAAAGATATAATGAAGTGCGATAATAAGATTCAAATTACAAATTCATGGGGTAACTATTCTTTCACGGGCAATTGCCACAGAAATCATCGTCATTCAAATAGTGTTTTAAGTGGTATTTATTATGTGCAATGTAATAATTCAATTCCTATTTTACAATTTGAAAGTCAAACATCTAGATATTTCTTAGAATATAGAGTTGAGGAACAAACTGTTTTTAATAGTTCAACATATCAGATAAAATTAGAGGATGGTATGTTAGTAATTTTTCCATCACACATCTGGCATTCTGTTCCCGAAAATAAATCATCTAATTGGAGAATATCCATGGCATTTAATTCTTTTCTTTTGGGAGAAATTGACAATTATGGATATGAAGAATTGAAAATTAAAAGCACCAATCATGTCTAATTCTACAATATTCCCTCTTTTTTCAACGCCAGTATATAAAACAGAAATTTTATTTAATGAAAAAGAACAATATTTTTTAAAAAATAAATTAGATAAAATAAATTATTTAAAATATGACTCTGATAATGGATATTCAACAAAACAAAAAAATATATTAAATATATCTTCTCTTTTTAATATAAAACGCCAAATAAATGATCATGTTAATAAGTATGTTTTTGAAACTTTATGTTTAAACAAAATTGATTTGTACATAACTTCTTCCTGGATAAATCTTCACCAAAAAGGAAATTATGCACAACCACATATACATCAAAATTCTATTTTTAGTGGAGTTTTATATTTAGAAGTTCCAAACGAAAATTGTGGACAAATTACCTTTCACTTTCCTTTTCAATTACCAACCTTTACATCAAATACAATTTATCCAGGAGTAAAAAATAGGAATATATACAATTCACACTCTTGGAGTTTTAATCCAAAATCAGGAGATTTATTAATTTTTCCTTCTCATCTAATGCACGATGTTGGAATAAATCAATCAGATCAAAACAGATATAGTTTGTCATTTAATTATTTTGCTAGAGGTAAAATATCAGGAGAAAAAACAAAAGAATTATATATTTAAATAAATAACTTAAAAAGGTATAAAATGGCAATTTCATCTGAAGGACTATCTCAAGAAGAATATGAAAATTTAGATATGTTTCCATCTTGGAATTTGATTGATGGTGTTTGGACTCCTCCAATTCCTAAACCAACTGATGGAATGATATATTGCTGGGATGAAGAAAATGAAAATTGGAAATGTGCAAATATTCAGGAATAAAATTTTTTACAATTGTTGCAATTAAGAAAATGTCACCTTTATTGGAACGATTTGTTCTGATGATAAGTGTAGAGTGAATGTGAACTTTAACTTCTTTTGATTGATAAATATCTAAAAAACCACAATGGCAGTTCCAGCAGTCAATATTACAATTGAACAGGGTGCGGATTTTGCATCTTCATTTACGATTACAAATGCAAATGGTTCTGTATATTCATTAGTAGGTGCAAGTGCAGTCGCAAAAATCAAAAAGTTTCCAGAGTCCACTACTTCTTATTCTTTCTCAACCACGATTACAATCGCAACAGGTGTGATTGCTCTTGCGATGACCGATACTGTTACTTCCACAATCACTCCAGGAAGATATTTTTATGATATCTTGGTCACAAACAGTTCCGGACTCAAAACCAGAGTGATTGAAGGAATGGCTCTGGTGACTGCAGGTATCTCGACATAAATATTTAAAATTTCTTACCTTACTCATGGCAGATTTTAAGGTATCTCAAAACAGTGAGTCAAGTGCTCATAGTGTGAAATTGAGTTCTGGTAATAGTTTTACAATCAGTCAGGAGAAAACAGTAGTGGCAGAATTTCTTTCAGATTTAGCAGACGTTGCAGTCTCAAATCTTCCTGCAAGTGATAACTATGTTCTGACATATGATGCATCACTTCAAAAATATACTTTAGTTCCTGCAGATCAAGTTTTACAATCTGCTGCCGAGGATAATCAACTTCCTCAAGAGTTTATAGACCAACTGGATGTTGCTCTAGATGATAAAATTGATGTGGATGCGGGAGGCTTTTAAAATCATAAATAGGTAGAAAGAGTATAAAAAGATGCCAGCTCCTGTTTTACAGTTTAAGAGGGGTCTTCTTGCTGATCTTCCCGGTCTTAGGGATGGTGAACCCGGATTTACAACTGATTCATATGACTTATATGTAGGTATTGATAGTACCACAAATAATAATAAGTTTTTTGGTTCTCATCGTTACTGGACAAAAAATACAGCATCTACAGGAAGTGGTGTTAATTTTGTAGAGGGTGCTGCAAATGGAATACAATATATCACTCTCAAGTCACCAGATACTCTTGCAGGTATCACAACCTTTGTGCTTCCGGGGTCTCAGGGTTCGGCATCTTCCGTTCTGACGAATGATGGTAGTGGAAATCTAAGTTGGTCAAGTGGTTCTGCATCTCCGGTTTTTAGTGGTATTGCATCTTTTACAGACACAACCAACAATACTTTAGGTGACGAGAATACTGGTGCGGTTCAAATTGATGGTGGTCTTGGTATTGCAAAAAACCTTACAGTTAAGCAAAATCTTCATGTTGGTGGGTATGCAGAGTTTGTTGGAGTCGTAACATTTAAGGGTGGAACAATTAATATTGGTGATGGAAACACCGATGATATTAATGTCGGTGGTGAGTTTATTTCAAGTCTCCTTCCAAATACCGATGATGCTCACGATTTAGGTACTAATGCAAAGAGATGGAGAAATCTGAATGTAGTAAGTGTTGCGACTACAAATATTAGTGTTACTGGTCTTTCTACCTTTACTGGTGCTATTGATGCGAACGGTGGTGCTGATATTTCTGGTGGTGAAACAACTCTTTCTTCGGCAACGGTATCTGACCTAACTTCTGGTAGAGTAGTTCTTGCCGGAACTTCCGGTTCTATTCAAGATAGTGCAAATCTTACCTTTGGTGCTGGTGGACTCGTTATTGGTGCTAGTGGTATTAATGTTACTGGCGTTTCTACTTTCTCTACAGATTTGGTTGTTGGTGGTGATATAAGAATTAATGGTAATGATATTAAGGCATCTGATGGTACAACTGCGATTACACTTGCAGGTAACGATGTTACGATTGCTGATGACCTCACAGTTGGTGGAAACCTTTATGTAAATGGATCTACAACTCAAGTTAATACTGCTGCTCTTACAGTAGAAGACAGAACGATTGATTTGGGTATTGTGAATGGTGCTGCTCCTTCAGGTGCAACCACTTGGGATTTGGGTGTTCTCTTCAATTACCATGCAAGTGGTGCTGCAAAAAAATCAGCAGTTATTTGGGAACATGTAGACTCAAGATTTAAGTTCGCAAGTGTTCTTACTGCTGACACTGATGGTTCAACTGTAGACACCCCACAACTTACAGTCACGACATTTGCACCGATTGAGATTGCATCTCTCTTTGTGAATGATTGTGCAGGAGCATCACAGGTAATTTCTTGCACAGGAACTACAAGAAAACTAGAAAACATTACGATTGACTGTGGAACTTTCTAATAAATAAGAGAAACTTTCTTATTTTATGACCGAAGAAGACTATGCAGCCGTGATTGCATCATATCAACAAAAAGCATTTGAGTTGTTTAATCAAAATATTGTTTTAGAAACACAGGTTAATAGTTTAACAAAAACAATCAATTCTTTAACTTCTCAAATTGAACAATATGAGTTAAGAGATATTGATTTAGGCAAAAATTAATTTTGATAAATATATAATAATCTTCCAATATATATTGGATTCTTATGGTATATACCAAATATGAGGAATTTGAATGGCAGCACCCATTATTAAAATAAAAAGATCTTCTGTTCCGGGAAAGAAACCGACAGTAGATCAGTTACCTTTAGGTGAATTAAGTCTCAATACTTATGATGCAGAAATCTTTGTTCGCAGAGAAAGATCTGGAATTGGTACAGATATTGTAAGTGTTGGTATTGGTGCAACAGTTACAAACATCTTATATGTTACAAAAGATGGGAGTGATACAAATACCGGTCAAAAACTTGGAGATGCAAAGGCAACGATTGCAGGAGCAGTTTCAATTGCAACCACCGGGACAGTAATTAAAGTTTCGGCAGGAACATACTCAGAAAATAATCCAATTAATATTCCACAACAAGTAAGTATTGTGGGTGATAGTTTAAGAGAAGTTACAGTCTCTCCACAAAATACTGGAGATCTTTTTTATGTTACAAATGGAAATTATATTGCAGAAATGTCTTTTGTTGGGGCAGCAAATACAGGAGCAATTTTTGCATTTAATCCTTCTGGCGCAGGAAATATAACACAATCACCTTACATTCAAAACTGTACTAATTTTGTTCCAAACAGTATTGGAATGAAAATAAATGGAAATCATGCATCAGGAAATACAAAAAGCATGGTTCTTGATTCTTATACTCAATATAATCAAGGAGGAATAGGAGTTTCAATTACTAATAATGGTTACGCACAATTAGTTTCACTCTTTACTATTTGTAATGATGTTGCAGTATATTGTGGGTCTGGTGGTGCATGTGATTTAACAAACTCAAATTCTTCTTTTGGTAATTATGGATTAGTTGCAGATGGAGTAAGTAGTATTCAACAGACTGGAATTATTACAGCATCTGCAGATGCAGGAGCAACTACTTTTACAATATCTGGAATTGGAACTTCAAGATTGTTTGATGGACAGGTAGTTTATATTGAAGACTTATATTATGAAGTTGAATCAATTACCATTGGTGCTGGTGGAACTGGATATACAAATGTCCCAACAATTACAATTAGTTCGCCAGGAACTTCTTGGGGAATTGCTGCAGAAGTAACTGCAACAGTCACGAATGGATCTATAAGTGCAGTAAGTTTATTTTCTTCGGGAAGAGGATTTGAGACTGTGCCGACAATTACAGTATCTGCACCAGATGTTGGAATCAATACTGCAGTTTTGTCTGTTAATGTAAAACCAAAATATTATAGTATTATAAGTTGCACTCAACCATCTTCTGGTATTTGCACATTTACAATTAATGAACAATTACCATATGCAGTTGGTGTAGGAACAACGGTACCTATTTTTAAACAAAGTCGTATTCTTGCTTCTGGTCATTCTTTTGAATATGTTGGGTCTGGAACCGCAATTGAGACTGCACTACCGTCTACTGGTGGTGTTGCTATACAAGAAAATGAAGTTGATATGAGAAATGGTGGGTTGGTTGTTTATACGAGCACCGATCAATCAGGAAATTTTAGAATAGGTGATGGTGTCACCATTGATCAAAATTCAGGAACAATCTTTGGTAATTTCTATCAAAGAAGTGTTCTTGCAAATGTAACACCATATATCCTAGCACTTGGAGGTTAATTAAAAAATTATGGCACTACCACTCAACATATTTAAGACAATCACTAATGTAGTATCAACCAATTCAGTTGGAATTTATACTGCCCCAGTTGGATATGCTTCTGTAGTTATTCTTGCACAAGCTGCAAACACTGGAAATACAACAGCAACAGTCACATTCTCTCATCAAAGAACTGTTGCTGGAATTGCAGTTACCACAGAAATTGTTAAAAGTTTTCCAATACCTGCTAATGATTCAGCAAGTTTTCTTGATGGAAAGTTGGTTTTGGAATCAAACGATGTCTTGGTTATATCAGGAAGTAATTCTTCTAATATTAAATTTACCGGAAGTATTCTGGAAACACTTAAGTAAAGAGAGAGAAATAAAATAAATGGCAAAGTTAGTCAGTGGTCGGTTACCAAGATTAAATGTAGGAATTGCTTCTTATAGTGAAAATCAAACAACACTATCAGTTGTAGGGATTTCATCTTTTCAGCAAGTAGTTCTAAATGGTTCAGTCAGTACTGGTACAACTACTGGGACTTCGGGGCAATATTTAAAATCTGTTGGAATAGGTGTAACTTGGGCATCATTTCCAACATTAAGAACCGGAAATGTTTTTACTGCAGGAGTTGCACAAACTTCCTTTGCAGTTTCTTATAATGTTGGTTTTGTTGATGTTTATATAAATGGTGTTCGTTTAACAGACAGTGAATTCACCGGAACAAGTGGAACTTCTATTGTTCTTAATGAATCTTGTTTTGGTGGAGAAACAGTAGATATTCTTGCGTATAACACTACAAGCACTGGTTCGGGAGGTGGAGGAATCAGCACTGAATCTCAAACTTTAAATAATGTATTAGGACTTGGGAATACCTCATCCAATGGGATGAGTGTTGGTGTTATTACTGCAACTTCTTTTGTTGGAAATTTAACAGGAACAGCAACCTATGCGACTAATGCTGGTATAGCAACTTATGCGACTAATGCTGGTATAGCAACTTATGCGACTAATGCTGGAATAGCAACTTATGCTACTAATGCTGGTATAGCAACAAATGCTCAAGGTTTAACTGGTACTCCTAATATATCTGTGGGTATCGTTACAGTAACAGACTCTCGTATTCAATCTGTTGCTGAAAAGACAACACTTGTGAATGGTAACACAGTAAGTCTTGTTTATAACACTGGTGGTGGTAATATTGCAATCTGTACCAATCCAAGTGGTGATATTACACTGAATGTAACTGGTATCCCTACTGATAGTACATTTGATAATTACTCACTTGCCTTTAGTGTGATTGTATCAAATACAGGAACAGCAAGAAGTTGTACTGCAATTAATCTGAATGGATTATCAAGAACAATTAAATGGTTTGGTGGTTCTCTTGCAGCAGCAATCACTGGCGTGACTACATCAAATGGATATGATAGTTATAGTTTTACTGGAATCAATACTGTAGGTTCTGCAAGTACAACTGCAAATTATATTGTACTTGGAAGTGTAAATGGAAGTTATAGATAATGTCTCCAATTTTAACTAGAATTCCATATAGCAAGGGACTTGGTTCAAGAACTTTTATTGCAGTTAGTGTTCCTATTATTTCAAACGGATTAATATTATCCCTAGACGCAGGAAATGCTGCTTCTTATCCTGGTTCTGGAACTACTTGGACTGATGTGAGTGGCAATATTAATACCGGAACTCTTGTGAATGGTGTTGGGTATTCTGCGAGTAATGGAGGTGCTTTGACTTTTGATGGGACGAATGATTATGTTCTTGCAAATAATACAAATTTGAATTCTTTAAGTTTAACTTCTAGATTTTCAAACACAAGTGTTTCTCACTTTTCTTGGGTTTATCCAACTGGTGCTGGTGTATTAGTTTCTGAATTGGGACAAACAGCACCAAATTCAGGATACCACGATAGCAATATTGAAATAAGTGCAGGTGGGGCATTTAGTTTTTCAACTTGGCACAATGGTCTTACAAGTAAGGTAGTTTCTTCAAATCAATCATTTAATATTTGGTATTATGTTGGATTTACTTATGATGGAACAACTTTAACTGCTTATATAAATGGTTCATCAATTGGAACAACCACTTTTGCAAGAGTGCCACCAAGTCAAACTCATTATGCTTTATTTGCTACTGATGCTACTAATATGGGAACAGGAGGTTATGGTGTAGGAAGATGTGCTGCTTTTTCTGTATACAACAGAGCACTCACAGCAGCAGAAGTCTCACAAAACTTCCAAGCACTTAGAGGAAGATTTGGAGTTTGAGATGGTAAATTTATAAATAATCATACGATGCCTAGTGCTAGTCACGAACATGGTAGAAAAGTAATGTAAACAATTTTTCCCACCCCCCCTAGCACTTAAAACCATGGCATTTAACAGAGATTTATCCCAACTCGCAAATTTTCTAGAAGTTAATTCTGACGGAACTTTCATTAATATTATACCATCAACTTCTCAAACAAATTTAGGTATTGGTACAAATAACCCAACAGCAAAACTTGATGTTCTTGGTAATGCAAGAGTTTCTGGTAATTTATCTGCAACTAATATTAATGCTTCTGGTATTGTTACTGCTACTTCAGGTTTTGTTGGTGCTTTAACTGGTTTAGCTAGTTCTGCTACTCAACTTGCAACTGGAAGAACTATAGCAATTACTGGAGATTTAACTTATACTAGTGGGTCATTTAATGGTACTGGTAATGTAACAGGAACAGGAACATTAGCAAACACTACAGTTACTCCTGGTTCTTATGGGTCTTCAACAGAAGTTGCTACATTTACTGTTGACTCCAAAGGTAGATTAACTGCTGCTGGTACCGCATCTGTTGGAACTGCACTTACAGTTGCTGGTGACTCTGGTTCAGAAAACATCAGTCTTCTTAGTGAAACTCTTACGATTTCTGGTGGTACTAACTTAACTTCATCTGCTGCATCTAATACTGTTACTGTTAACCTTGACCCAAACATTTCTTTAACAAGTGTTGTTGCATCTGGTATTATTACTGCTACCAGTGGTTTCTCTGGTAATGTAACTGGAAACTTAACTGGTAACATTAACTCTTCTGGAGTTTCTACAGTTACTTCACTGAATGCAACAAACATTAATGCATCAGGTATCGTAACTGCTACTCAATTTAAAACTGGTGCATCAGGATCTGCAATTGGAATTAATACCAATACAATTTCTGGACCTGCAACAATTACAATTGACCCTGCTGCTGTTGGTGATAATACTGGATTAGTTGTAATCAAAGGTGACCTACAGATTGATGGTACTACAACCACCATTAATTCTACAACCTTAACTGTTGATGATAAAAATATTGTTCTTGGTTCTGGTGCTGCTAATGATGCAGCTGCAGATGGTAGTGGTATTACTATTGAATCCGGTAATGGTAATAAAACCTTCCAATTTGAAGATACTGGAGACAACTTAGGTTCTTCAGAGAACTTGAATGTTGCATCAGGTAAAGTTTATAAAGTTAATAATACTGAAGTTCTTTCTAATAATACTTTAGGAAGTGGTGTCGTTAACTCGTCTTTGACTTCTGTTGGAACTCTTACTAACTTAAGTGTTGGTAATGTTAATTCAAGTGGTATCGTTACTGCTGTTACAGTCAATAGCACTAATGGAACTATTACAAACCTGACTGGTACTGCAGGAACTATAACCACATTTAACAGTACTAATGGAACCATTACCAATCTGAATGCAACTAATATTAATGCATCTGGTATTATTACTGCTACCAGTGGTTTCTCTGGTAATGTAACTGGAAACTTAACTGGCAACATTAACTCTTCTGGAGTTTCTACATTTACTTCACTGAATATAACTAATATTAATGCATCAGGTATTGTAACTGCTACCAGTGGTTTCTCTGGTAATGTAACTGGAAACATTAACTCTTCTGGAGTTTCTACAGTTACTTCATTGGTTGCAACAAACATTAATGCTTCTGGTATCATAACTGCTACTTCAGGTTTCGTTGGCGCTTTAACTGGTTTGGCCAGTTCTGCTACTCAACTTGCAACTGGAAGAACTATAGCAATTACTGGAGACTTAGCATATACCAGTGGATCATTTAATGGTACCGGTAATGTGACCGGAACAGGAACATTAGCAACAGTTAACTCTAATGTTGGATCCTTTGGTTCACAAACTTTAATCCCTGTTGTTACTGTTAATGCAAAAGGATTGGTGACTTCAGTAACAACAGCAGCAGTTGGAACTGCATTAACAGTTGCTAGTGACTCTGGTTCAGTAGATATTGAACTCTTAACAGAAACCTTAACAATCTCAGGTGGAACTAATCTTACCTCAGTTGGTTCTGGTAATACTCTTACTGTTAACCTTGATAATAATATCTCACTAACAAGTGTTGTTGCCTCTGGTATCATAACTGCTGCTCAATTTGTGACTGGTGCATCAGGATCTGCGATTGGAATTAATACCAATACAATATCTGGTCCTGCAACGATTACAATTGACCCTTCTGCTGTTGGAGATAATACCGGTGCAGTTAGAATTAAGGGTGACTTATTTGTTGATGGTACTCAATTTATTGTTAACTCCACAACTATAGAACTTGCCGATTTTATTGTTGGTATTGCTTCTACTGCTACTTCAGATATACTTGCGGATGGTGCGGGTATTAAGATTGGACCAGACAATACTTTAACTTACGATCATACTAATACATCATTAAAGTCGAGTGAAAACTTTAATCTTGCTTCTGGTAAGACTTATAAGATTAATGGAACCGATGTTCTTTCTAATAATACTTTAGGAAGTGGTGTCATTAACTCGTCTTTGACTTCTGTTGGAACTCTTACTAACTTAAGTGTTGGTAATATTAATTCAAGTGGTATTGTAACTGCTACTACATTTGTTGGAGCACTCACCGGAAATGTATCTGGTAATATTAACTCTTCTGGAGTATCAACTGTTACTAATTTAAATATTGGTGGTTATGTTTCTATTGCAAATACTACTGGTGTTGCAAATCAGATTCTTTCTTCTACTGGAGTAGGAGTAAGTTGGAAAACCTTTAATGACCTATTACCACAAACAAGAACAACACAAACCTTTACTGCGACTGCAAACCAAACATTATTCAGTTTTGTATATAATGTAAACTTCCTTGATGTATTTGTGAATGGTGTTAAGTTATCTTCTGGAGAATTCACTGCAAGTAACGGTAGTACAATCACTCTCTCTGAAGGTGCATTTGCGAATGATACTGTTGAGTTTGTTTCTTATGCAACTCTTGGTGCTGGTACAGGACAAGTTAGCAGTCTGAATGATTTAACTGATGTTACACTTACTGGTATTACAACAGGAAACCTTCTTGCATATAATGGTTCAGAGTTTGTTAATACGTCAAATATTAATGTAACTGGTATTATTACTGCAACCACATTTGTTGGGGGACTTACTGGAACAGCAACATCAACGACTAATATTCCTAATTTAACTGGGGCAATCACATCAGTTAATACTACAACCTCATTAGGTTCCTTTACATCACTACAACTCTTAACAGCACTCACTGATGAGACTGGTTCTGGTTCTGCTGTATTTGCTACAAGTCCTACTCTAGTTACTCCTGCGTTAGGAACACCTTCTTCTGGTACTCTTACTAGTTGTACTGGGTTACCATTAACAACTGGTGTGACTGGAACTTTACCTGTTGCTAATGGCGGTACTGGTGTTACTACCAGTACCGGTACTGGTAGTGTTGTACTTTCTGCATCTCCAACATTTACTGGAACGGTAGGTGCTGCTGCAATAACTGCAACTGGTGACATCGCAGCTGCAAACTTTAACTCTACTTCTGATATCAACCTCAAAGAAAATATCAGACAGGTTGAAAGTGCATCCGAACTCGTTTCTAAACTTGAGGGTGTTCACTTCTCTTGGAAGGAAACTGGAAAAGAAACAATTGGTGTGATTGCTCAACAAATTGAAGAGCACTTACCACAACTGGTTCAGACTCATACTATAGTGACACTTTCAGGGGCCCAGAAACAATTACTTTCTGGTGATACTCACAAGACCGTTAATTATAATGGTCTGATTGGAGTTCTAATTGAGGCAGTGAAAGAGCAAGGTGCTCAGATTGCTGCTCTTCAGGCAGAAATTGAAGAACTCAAAAAATAATTTGAGTTGAAATTAAATTTGAAGGAGGAAGAGAAATCTTCCTCCTTTTTTCATAAATAAGACATAGGAAAGACATAGTTAATGGCCAATACCAGAGAATTATCACAACTTGCATCCGTAATATCAGTTGCTGATGAAACTAGAAATGTTGGTATTGGAACAACAACTCCAACATCAAAACTTCATGTTTCTGGTGATGTAAGAGTTTCTGGTGTAGTGACTGCTACTACATTCGTTGGTGATGGTAGTGCTCTTACTGGTATTAGTGGAGGTTCTTCTTCTCAATTTGTAACTACAACAGCAGGTATTCATACTTTATCTAATGTTGGTATTGGAACCACAACACCAACATCAAAACTTCACGTTATTGGTGATGTAAGAGTTTCTGGTGTAGTGACTGCTACTACATTCCTTGGAGCATTAACTGGTACTGCATCATCAACAACTAATATACCAAATCTGACTGGTGCTATTACATCTAATAACACCACAACATCATTAGGTTCTTTTACATCAGCACAATTAGCAACAGCATTAACTGATGAAACTGGTTCTGGTTCTGCTGTATTTGCTACTAGTCCTACATTAGTCACTCCAGTATTAGGAAGTGCAACAGCAACAAGTATTGTTGTTGGTTCTGGAGTTACAATTAATGCATCAGGTATTAATGCATCTGGTATCGTAACTGCACTTGGTGGTATTAGAGGAATTGGTATTTACTCTGGTGGAAATCTTGTAACCACTGGTATTATTACGGCACTCAATTTTATAGGTACTGGAAATACATTTGTTGTAACTAATAATAAAATTGATATTAGTATTTCTGGTGGTTCTCAAGTTAGTGTTGGAACAGCATCACCAGCATCACCATCTTCAGGAAATCTTTGGTATAATACAAATCTTGGAAGAACTTTTATTTATTATAATGATGGAGATAGTTCTCAGTGGGTAGATGCTGCACCTTTTAATATTGTTAGTGATTCTAGTAGTGCAGCATCAGTAAGTATAGGAACAGAAGCTCCAGTAGGTCCAACTTCTGGAGATTTATGGTATAATGCAGATTATGCTAGAATTTTTGTTTATTATGATAATGGGATTAATTCCCAATGGGTAGATGCCGCACCTTTTAACTATGCTGATGCAAGGTCAGTTTATGCTGATAATGCAGGTATAGCAACTTATGCTTCTAATGCTGGTATAGCAACCTTTTCAACATCAGCAGGTATATCAACCTTTTCAACATCAGCAGGTATAGCAACTTATGCTTCTAATGCTGGTATAGCAACCTTTTCAACATCAGCAGGTATATCAACAAGTGTTATAGGTGGTATAGGATCCATCACACAACTCCAAGTCACTGGAATATCTACATTCACCAATGGACCTATATTGGTAGGAACAGGAACTTCTACAGGAACCTCATCACAACCACTTCAAGTATCTGGTGGTGCTTATGTTTCTGGTAATCTTGGAGTTGGAGTTACTAATCCGGCATCCAGAATTGATGTATGGTCTACAACATCAGGTTCCACAGCAATTAGAGCAACTTCGTCACCATCCTTTTCCTCAACTTTATATCCTGGTGTTATTTCCGGACTTTCTACTACTGGTTCTGGATTTCCAAATTTTGCAGCATCAGGTATTGGAGTAACAAGTGGAGAAATAGGTGTTTATTCTTTCTTCCCCACATTTACAAATTTCCCAGCAGATAGAGGTCCAAGAAGAGCAGTTGATTTGGTTGGTGGATTTGCAACAAGTACTTGGGGGACAGAATACTTTGCAATTAATGTAGGTAGAAATGGTGCTGCTAATGATAGTTCTATTCTTACTAATGAACGATTGAGAGTTGATGGTTCTGGTAATGTTGGTATTGGAACCACAACACCAACATCAAAACTCCACGTTATTGGTGATGTAAGAGTTACTGGTGTAGTGACTGCAACATCTTTTGTTGGTAGTGGTGCAAATCTCACTGGTGTGATTAGTGGAGTAGAAATCAAGAGTGCAGGAACATCAGTAGGAACTGGTATTACTAATATTAACTTTGTGGGTGCAACTGCAACTGCAACTGGTTCTGCATCAACAATCACGATTACTGTGACTGCAAGCTTCAACGAACTTGACGTTGCATTATTCTCATAAATAACTAAAAAAAAATAAGATGGCACTTAAAAGAACTAAAATACTCAATGTTCAGTCCATAACAGGTATTGCAACTGTTGGTATTTTGACTGTTGGTATTACATCTACTGCTGGTGGTGTTGGTATTGCCTCTACGTCTTACCTTCGTGGTGTTATAATGCATAATACTGGTCTTGCGACTTGTACCTCATCACTTTACATTTATCCAACTGGAACCTCAACGCCTGTGACTGGTGTTGGTATTACCGCACATCGTCTTGTAAGAGTAGACCTTGCATCTAATGAGACTTTCTTCTTTGAGACAAACTATCCAATCGTAATGACTGGATCTGATAAGATTGTTGTAGAGGTTACTGCTCCCAATAGTGGTGGTGTTGGTATTGGTAGTGTCGTGAACTATCAAATCCTTGGCGATACTGATATTTAAGAGGTATAAAGATGGGTGCAAGAAGTACTAGAAATACAACACAAAATAATCGCAGTGACGGACACTTATTAGAGTACTTCCGTAATACTTTTCTTCGTGGTGGTGGTGGTACTAATGCTTCTGTTACCGCAAGCTATGTGATTGTGGGCGGCGGCGGTGGCGCTGTAATTAGTGGCGCTGATGGCTTGGGCGGTGATGTAATAAATGGAGATACACCAATTCCAAATGGGTCCTATTCAATAACTATTGGATCCGGTGGCAGCAGAGGCGGAGGGCTTGGAAGTTCATCTTCTTTTATGAGTTTTATCGCTGCGGGCAGCACCAGAACCACAACGGTAACAGTTAACGGGGAAACATTCTCAGGCAAAGACGCAGGCTCGCCAAATTCAGCAATAAAAGGATCAGGCGCTTTAGCTTCTTCTATCTATTTTGTAGCAGCTTCTTGCAGCAATGGCGAATCTAGCGAAAGAAGATGTGATGTTTCAGGAGGGACTTGGGATCCAGGTGGATATAGAAACGGGGATGGAAACAATGGAGTTGTTATACTGACAATACCAACAATTTACAACTCAAGAATTGTTGCATCGGGCGCAGTTGTAACAACAAGCGGCAGTAATACAATATATAGATTTAATTCCTCCGGTTCTTTGGTGACATCATCATGAAACTCTACAAAATGGCCCAAATTGATCCAACAACTAATAAAATTTTGCACATCTCAATATGGGATGATCCAAGCAAAGCGCCTGATTTGGTTGAGCTTCCAGATCTGGCAATTGTCGGAATTACACTAGAAGAGCTAACCCAGAGAATAGAATCTGAAAAAGCAAAAATTCAGGAGATAGACAGATTAAGAGAAGAACGGGCAGAAAAGGATTACTTAATGCGGAGGGAAGCACCAGTACCTTATCCAACTGATGGAGAAAGATATACTTGGAACGAAGAAACTATAAGTTGGGATTTAGTAAGTACTGTTGTAACTAACTAACTAACATAAATAACTAAAAAGAAATAAGATGTCGGTCACAAGAGTACAACTAGTTGGAAATGTAAGTACTGGTGCAAGTTTTGCAGGTATTGTGACTGCAACATCTTTTAGTGGTAATGTAACTGGTACTGCAAGTACTGCTTCTTTTGCAACGACTTCTTTTGGTCTTTCTGGAAGTCCTAATATTACTGTAGGAACTGTTACTGGTAATCTTACTGGTAATGCAACTGGATTATCTGGTACTCCTAATATTACTGTTGGAAATATTGTAGGTGCAGCACTTACACTTTCTGGTAATCTAACTGTTAATGGTACTCAAACCATTATCAACACTACAAACCTTGAAATCACAGACTCTTTGATTGGTATTGGTTCTGGTAATACCACAGATGCTCAAGCAGATGGTGATGGTATCCAGATTTATGGTGCAACTAATAAGACATTAACATTTAATAATACTAAGAAAGCATTTGAGACTAATGTTGCTTGGGCTACAACTGATACAAGGTTTATAAGTGTTGCAGAAAAACTTGTAAGAGTAGATGGAAATACTGTTTCATTAGTATACAATACAACTGGTGCTAACATTGGATTTGCAACTAATCCATCAGGTAACATTACTTTAGCAGTTACTGGTATTCCAACATCAAGTGATTTTGATAATCACGTCATTACTTTTAGTGTATTTGTAAATCAAACTGGTACTGCAAGGTCTTGTACTGCAGTAACACTAAATGGAGTCACACCAACGATTAAATTTGCAGGTGGTTCTTTGAGTGCTGCTATTTCTGGTGTAACCACAACATCTGGTTTTGACATTTATAGTTTTACTGGAATCAATACAGTAGGAAGTGCAAGTACAACTGCTAACTATGCAGTTCTTGGTGTTGTGAATGGAGGATTTAGATGAGTCCTATTATATCAAGAACTGGTTTTAGTCTTGGATTTGGAAGACGTAGAGGTGGTGGTGCGATACAGAGCATAAAACCATTGAATATTTCTCCATCAGTATCTGGGAAAAGTATTTGGGATTTGGGAGTTGATGGAAAACTAACGTTAAATACAGGTACAGATTACACAGTAACAGTTGATAGTCCTATTACTGTTGATTTTAAAATCTGGGGAGCAGGTGGCGGTGGTGGTTCTTCAGGTGGTGGTGGCGGAGGTGGCTCTGCTACAGGCACGATGAATCTTTTGAACGGAACCTCATATATTATAAGTATTGGTTCTGGCGGATACAAAACTACTGATTATGTTGCCACAAGTTCTCAAGGAGGAGGTGGTGGAGTTGGCCCAGGATCCTACCCTGCTGGAACTGGTGGTGGATATAGTGGAATATTTAGAACTAGTAAAACTCAAGGAAATGCTGTAGTTATTGCCGGAGGTGGTGGTGGTGGGGGATACAATGGCGCAGGTGGTGCTGGAGGTTACCCATCCGGATCTAATGGTGGTGGTCCATCTGGAGGAGGTGGAGGCACTCCCACTGCTGGGGGTGCTGGGGGTGCTGGGGGTGGTGGCACTGGTCAAAGTGGATCTGCTTTAACTGGTGGATATTCTGTATCGGGTTCATTAGGTGCTCCTGGTGGAGGAGGTGGCGGTGGATATTATGGTGGCGGTGGCGGTGGATCATCCCAAGCTGATACTGGAGGAGGTGGAGGAGGTGGATCAAACTACCAAAATCCAACATACCTCACATCAGTCACTCAATATTCTGGTAGTGGTACCACTGCAGGAAATTCTTCAGATCCTGACAGAGGAAGTTCTGGTAGTGGTCAACCTTTTCCAGGTTCTTCTGGATCCCCATATGCTGTACCAGGATCTATTGTTTTATCTTAACTCGTTTACTAATCACCATAAGAACTCTCAAATAATGAAATGATTACTCATCATTCATAAGAACATAAATAACTAAAAAGTAATAATATGGCTCTCAACTTTCCTAATAGTCCTACACTTAATCAAGTTTACACTGATACCACATCTGGGTTCTCATATCAGTGGAATGGAACTGTATGGATAAGTTTTAGTGCAGCATCATCAAACCAAATCAAAGTACTTGACGATATTTCTGGTTCTTTCACAGGAATCGCATTTACCTTTGCACTTACCTCAAGTAGCGCATCAATCTCACCACCGAATGCACAATCACTGATTATCAACCTTGGTGGTGTAATCCAAGACCCATCTGATGATTATATTGTTTCTGGAAGTAATATTATATTCTCCACTGCTCCTAATAATGGATTAAGTTTCTCTGGAGTTTCATTAGGACCTGCAATCCCAGTCACTACAATACCATCTGGTACTGTGACTGGTGGTTCATTTACAGTTGCTGGTATTCTTTCCACAACAAACCTTTTTGTTTCTGGTATTTCTACCTTTGTTGGTCTTGCGACTCATACTGGAACAATCTTTGGAAGTAACTTATCACTAACTGGTGTTGCGACTGCAACCGAGTTTGATATCTCTGGATCATCAAATACACTTACTGCTGGTGGTCTTAGTGTTGGTGTTGCGACTGCAACCGAGTTTGATATCTCTGGATCATCAAATACACTTACTGCTGGTGGTCTTAGTGTTGGTGTTGCAACTGCCACTACATTTGTTGGAGCACTCACTGGTAATGCAACTGGTCTTTCTGGTACTCCTAATATTACTGTTGGAAATATAACTGGTTCTGCAGCAACTTTTACAAACTTAACTGTTAATGGTACTCAAACCATTATCAATACTACTTCATTAGAAATCACAGATAAGAATATTGGTATTGGTAGTACAAGTTCTCCAACTGATGCACTTGCTGATGGTGCTGGTATTACGATTTATGGAACAACAAATAAAACAATCACCTGGGAAAGAGATACTGGATGCTTTGAGTATAATCAACCAAGTAAGTTTAAGGGTGTTATTGAGACTGTATCCACTGCATCAACTTATGACCTAGGTGGTGGTAGAGTTGTTCTTGAGTTAGATGTAAGAAATGCAACGACTTATACTCATAGTCTAACGAATGGTACAGTAGGTATTGTGTCCTTTAAGAATATGCCTGCGGATACTGGTGTTTCTAATGGTACAACAATCACTGTCCTGTTTACTCAAAACTCTGCTGGTACTGCAAATACAACAGTAGCAACTGGTATTGGTACTAACTGTTTTATTGTTGGATTTGAGGATGGAGCAACAGTCGCAGGTATTTCAACCAGAGCACTTGTAGGTAGTGCAACGACTGTAACACTCTCAACAACTGGTAGTGATAGAGACTTTGTATCATTCTTTGTGCATTATACTGGTGGTACGAATACTACTGCATCAAGTTATCAGGTTTATGCCACCAAGAACGGTGGATTCCGTCAAGGAACCGTAGGAGTTTGATACTATGGCACCTCTTTTTACTGGAAGTAAGTTTGCGTTTGGTTTAAGTCCTCTTGTTGCTGCTGCTGTTGAACCTGTTGTTGCAGGAGTTTATTTGGATTATGGTTGGTATGGAGGAGCAGAGGGAAGTACAGCCGTAGATAGAATAGATTGGGCAAATGACACAGTTACTGCGTCTGCCAGAGGATCTAATCGTGCATCAAGCAGCAGAGGTGGAGGTTTGTCAAATCTTACACATGGTTGGTTTTCTGGTGGTTATATAGAAGCACTCGGTGGTGGCATGAGCACGGTTGATAGAATAACCTATGCAAGTGACCTGTCAGGAGGAAGTGCAAGAGCAAACTGCCCACAATCATCAAATGGGCGTCCAGGTGGATTTAGCAATACCACATATGGATATTGGGGTCCAGGAATGAGTAGCAACGGTGGTGCCGCAAGTAGTGAGATTACCAGAGTTGATTTTGCTAATGATTTAACTGCTCCCGCAAACAGAACTAATACTGCATCTCCGTATATAGCACATACTGGAGGTGCTTCTGATTTCTCAACCTATGGATGGTTGTTAGGCGGTGGGTTCGGTGGCGCAGGGGGGGTAACTGGTCCAACCTGGTCATCAGTTTATAGATTGACCTATGCAAGTGACACTTCTGCATTATCTACAAGAGGAAATTTGGCAAATATGTCAACTGGATTTGCATGTGGAAATCAAACACATTGTTGGATTGGTGGATCTAATGATAGTCTTGTAAGTTCAATAACTAGAGTAACATTTTCAAATGATTTAGCAACATCAACCAATAGAGGAAATTTGGTAAGAGCAATGCGCCGCAGTGGATCTGGAAGCAATACTTATATTTGGTGGGCCGGTGGTTATGTGAGTGGTACTTCTTATAGTGACGTTGAAAGAATGGAATATGTAAATGATTTATCAACACTCTCTCCAAGAGGTCCCATGTCTCTTTCTCGTACATGCTTGGCAACAAATCATATGACTTTGGGATAATATGATTGAGATTTTTGATGATTTGTTTTGTGAAGAAGATTTAAATAAAATTGAAAATAATTTTACCTCAAATCATTTTCCTTGGTATCTTTCTGGAAATTTTACAGTTAATGATTTTCATTATCAAAATTTAAAAAATAAAACAACAAAAGAATATCTTCAATTTTGTCATGTGTTTTATGATGAGGATATTCATAACAAAGATTGTCAATATGAAAAATCTCCATATTTTTTTCCAATACAAACAATATTAAATAAATACCCAATAAAAAATTTAAAGAGAATTAAGGCAAATTTTCAACCAAGGTGTGAATCTTTTAAATCATATGAACACAATACTCCACACATCGATTGTTTAACTTTTCACGATGTTATTTTATATTATGTAAATGAAAGTGATGGCGACACTTTTATTTTTGATAAAGAAATGAATATTTTAAAAAGAATAGAGCATAAGAGAGGAAGATTAGTTAGATTTAATGGGGCATATTTTCATGCAGGGTCTCATCCATCAAAGAATAACAGTAGGATTACAATAAATTTCAATACACTAACTTCATACAAACAATTTTTATTATAAATAAACCAAGTAAAAGTAAGTTTTTCTTAAAAATATTGCTTAATAAATTTAAAAATGTCTGTTTTGATTGCTCTTCCTTGTTATGGGGGATTGGTGAGTGAAAAAACCACCTCATCATTATTTAAACTGGGAAAGTTATTTTCTCGTCAGGATATTCCTCATGGACTATTAACTCTCGCAAATTCTTCTTTGATTACTCATGGAAGATCTAAGATTGCTAATTTTTTCATAAATAATACGAATTATGAGTATCTATTTTTTCTTGATAGTGATATTGGGTTTGATTCAAAGTATGTGATTCGTTTAATAAATCATCATAAAGATATTGTTTCTGGAGCATATCCAATGAAGACAATACCTATTCGTTATAACTTTACATTATCAAAACCTGAGGTGAGAGATGGTAATTTAATTGGAATTGATAGTATTGGAATGGGATTTGTTTTAATTCATAGAAAGGTTTTTTTAGATATTGCTAAATCACATCCAGAACTTAAATATTTTCCAGGACTTGATAAAAGTAATGAAAAACCAACTGAAAAAGAATATCATAATTCATATCATTACTTTTCTGAAATGAAAAAAGATTCTCAGTTTTTATCAGAAGATATAAGTTTTTTTCATAGAGCAAAATCAATCGGTTATGAAATTTGGTTGGATACTTCTATAGAATTAGAACATATTGGTTCTCACGTTTTTAAGTAAAATTTAAAATAATTCAAACACATTTAATTTATGAGACGTAATATTATTATTGCTGACAATTTTTATGACAATCCAGATGAGATTAGAAATGTTGCTATTAATTTAGAATATCCAGAACAAAATAAAGACAACACATATCCGGGAAGAAATTCATCTAAAACTTATTATACAAAAGAAGCACATCAAAAAATACAAAATCTTATTGGTAAAAAAATAAATTATGTTCCAAGTTCTGCATGTGGAGATTTTAGAATCTCGTATGAGGAGGACACTTGTAAACAATATATTCATGTTGATGGAGATTATGATTGGGGAGGAGTTATTTTTTTAAATCCACCAGAACAATGCATTGTTGATGCAGGAACTTCTTTCTATAGACACAAATCATTAAGAACAGAGAAAGCACCCATAAATTCAAAAGATGGTGCAATATTTGGATATACGAATTATCAAGAAGTGAGAAAAAGTATGATTTATGAAGATGGTTTTGATAAGTCTAAATGGGATTGTTATTTGACCACACCTATGATTTATAATAGAATAGTATTGTTTCGTCCTTGGTTATGGCACTCTCATTCAAAAAATTTTGGAGACAATATTTACAATTGCAGATTAGTTCAATTACTATTCTATAAAAATGAATAAAACATATTTTTTTATGTCAGGTCTTCCAAGGTCTGGGAGCACTCTTTTAAAAAGTATTCTCAATCAAAATCCAGAAATACATTGCAGCCCTATTTCTCCAGTACTGGATTTAATGTTTCACACTCAACAATACTTTTTAACAAGTGAGCAGGCACTGGCATATCCAAAACCAAATCAAGAAAAATTAATTATCTCAGATCTAATCAAACAATTCTATAGTGATAAAAATGAAAGAGTAATTATAGATCATTCTCGTGCTTGGGTAAATAATTTAAAAAGAATTGAATTTTATATTACGGAGACTCCAAAAATTTTATGCCCTGTTCGGGATATTTTGGAAATATTGACATCATTTATTATACTCGTTCATAAAAATCAAAATAAGATTTCATTTATTGATAAAAGTTTGATCAAAGCAAATATGCCGATTACTGATGATAATCGTTGTGAGTTTTTAATGAGTTCAATTGGAATAGTTGGATTATCGATGCAGGCTTTTCGTGAAGGATATGCTAATGGGCATGGGAAATATTTTTATAATATTGAATATGAAGATCTTATATGTAATCCAGAAAAAACTTTAGATGGGATTTATAATTATCTTGAATTGGATTATTATAAGCACGATTTAAATTGTATTGAAAATAATTACAAAGAATTAGACTCTCAAATTTGGGGGATTGATGATATGCACAAAGTTCGTAAAGAAATTAAAAAAATATCCCCAAAACCAAAAAATGTTTTGACAACACATATTATGAACAAATATGTTAATAAGGAATTTTGGCGTAAAAAATACAATACATTTTTATTATAAAAAAATTATGAAATCGGGTGCAAGTGAATCTTCTTATATTTTTCTTCAAAATTATATAAAGATTCCAAAACATATACATATTTCCCACATACCACAAGATCTTTATAAATCAAGAAAACAAGTAAAGATTTTATGGGCTCAACATGCATATGACCAACCACATTATATTAATTTTAATAAAAATGTGATTGATTTGATTATATGTCCATCTGAATGGGCAAAGGAACAATTCATTAAATATCTTAAAGTTCCAGAAAACAAATTAAAGGTGATTAAAACGGGAGTAAATGAGATTTTTACTCCATCAAAAAACAAAACCAAAACTTTTATTCACACATCTATTCCATATAAAGGTTTGGAATTATTGCCATATATTTTTCCCAAAGTTTTAGAAAAACATCCAGATGCGAAACTTAAAGTTTTTTCATCTATGGGACTTTATGAAATAGAAGAAGATCCATATAAAAAAATATATGAAAAACTAAAATCAATTCCAAATGTAGAATATTCTCCTGCAGTCGATCAAAATGAGTTAGTAAAAGCATATCAAGAAGCAGCATTTTTCATTCATCCAAATATATGGGAAGAAACTTTTTGTGTTTCTATGGTTGAAGGAATGTCGTGTGGTTGCTATCCAATTATTACAGATATTGGAGCAATACCTGAGATTTCTAAAGGTATTGCAAGTATAGTTCCAATAGAAGGAACTCGAACATCCTCTAAATATGAAGTAACAGAGACATTCATAAATAACTTTGTTGAGGCATGTATTAATGCTTGCAATGTTTTCGAAAAAGATCGGTTATATTATGATAAAATTTCATTAAAGATTTCAAATATTACAAAAAAATGTTATGATTGGGGAACAATTTCACAAAAATGGAAACAATTATTAGAGGAGTATCAAATGAGTGAAAAATTTGAAGAGTTAAATATTATTACATCTCAAGAAGCAATAAGAGAAGATAAAGATTATTTAAAACAGGCATTTGACAATGTTCTCAAATGGGAAGAAAGTGATAAAGAACTTGCACAAGGAAGAACTAACTTTCAACTAGAAAAGTTTTTTCTTCTCGAACAATATACAATTCCTGCTGCATTTCAAGCTGCTATCAAGAATAGACGTTCTATGGCAGAGGCATATATGCAAAAACTCATTGAAATGAAACAAAAGTATCGTGAATTTGAATATAAGTGGAAAGATAAAGATAAAACTCAACCTATTGAATGGTACGCTACTGGTCCCAATTCTGGAGGGACTAAATTGTGCTGGTATGATTTGGATAAATTTGAAATTACCAATTTTTTAAAATCTGCAGAACTTGAAATCAGAGATCGGATTCAACAAATACAATTCTTTGATCGTATTATTGAAAAACTAATTGAAAAAAATGGAGGAAAATTAGTTACCAAAGAGCAATTTGAAGATGAGGATCACGTTTATTGGGAACGTCGTTTTGCTGAACAAGCATTTGACGAAATTATTTCCAAACAAAGTGGAATTTCTATCGGAAATCTTCATTCAATGCGCCGTGGTACTGCTCCTACATTGGTTACTGGAGATCAAAACATAATAAAAGGTGGTTATCCGGAACTTGGACTTGCTCTAAATCCAGAAACTTCTCTTCAGTTTCTTCAAGAACTTCAACAAAAAATTATTTCTGGTATGGAAGAGATTACAGGAGAAAAATCTGGCATTTTAAAAGAACAATCTCAACAACTTCCACAAGAATCTTTTTTTAATAATGATTCTGGTATGCAATTTTATCATGAAGAATGAAGCAAAAAATTATTATAGTTGATAATTTTTACGAAAATCCATGGGAATTTCATCAAGCAGCAATCAATGCTGAATATGAAACTTATCAAAATGCAAATTATCCCGGAAGAAATACAACCCAAAAGTTTTTTAGTGAAGAAGCACATAAAAAATTATGTCAAATATTGGGCAGAAAAATTATTCCTTCAAATGATTCTTCTTGTGGTAGTTTTCGTTCGGTTTTAGAAGATGAAAAAGGAAAACTTACAGTTCACAGTGATTCATTTGATGATTGGGCAGGAGTTTTATATCTAACTCTTCCTAGTCATTGTGAAGGAAAACCAGGAACAAGTTTTTACATTCATAAACAAACTGGACTTGATCATTTTCCTACAGACGAAGAAATTAAAATGTCTGGATGGACCAATGTTTGGGAAATAAAACAAGGATTTTCAACAGTTGATACTAATGATCCAAGTGCTTGGAATAAATATTCCACAATTTTTATGAGGTATAATCGTTTGGTTTTATTTGACACCAAATTATGGCACAGTCCAGAACCTGGTTTTGGCAACTCTTTAAATAATTCTAGAATAGTGCAATTATTTTTTTTAAAAAACGTTTAAATTACAAAATGAACCCTTTATCAAATATTTTAATTAAATCGAATGTTATAACACAAAAAGGAATTGATTTTTTTGTTGATTATATCAAATCACAAAAACAAAGTGATCTTGAAATATTTGATGCAAAGACATCAAATGTGCAAAATAAAAACATTAAAAATCCTACATGGAAAACTGACAAATCAGTTAGGGATACTCAAACAGTTTCAATTGATTCTATTTTGCCTCAAACACACGATTTATTGAAAAATGTCGTTACCAATATTATAAATCCATTTTATAATATTGAAATACATGATAGTGAAATTCCACAATTGTTAGTCTATAATGTGGGGGGGCATTATAATCCCCATATTGATGGTGAGTCTCCATGGACCAATCCAGATAAAAGTGTTATTTGGAGAAAAATTGCAGACAGAGATTTATCAGTTATTCTTTATTTGAATGATGATTTTGAAGGTGGAGATCTTATTTTTCCTGATCTTCACATTCACATTAAACCAAAACCTGGTCTTCTAGTCACCTTTCCATCCACACATTTGTATAGACATGGAGTTACTCCAATATCTAAAGGAAAACGTTATGCAATTATAACTTGGATGACTATTAAAGGATTCCCAACAGTTAAGGATCAAGAAGAAGAGTTTTCAAAAAAATTTAATATAGATTTGACATAATCACAGACCTGATATATAATACTCCTGAATACATTATAAGGAGGATGAACTTTTGGCGATGCAATCAATTTGGTATTATTCAAACTTACCAGAAGATATCGTAAATATCATAGAACGAGACCTCACAGAGAACTTTGATCCCTCAATGGGTGACAGTCGTTTACACGGTGATGCTCTCAACAAAGAAAAAAGAAACTCACAAAATACCTGGATACCAACAACACACTGGGTTGCTGGTTTCCTGTGGCACTATGTACAGAGAGCAAATCGTGAGAACTTTCTGTATGATTTGAGAAATATTGATGGTGAAAGTCTTCAATATACTCGTTATGAGGCAGGACAGTTTTATGGGTGGCATAATGATGCAGGACTTGCAACACAATACAAACCTCAATCAGTTGGTAATCGTGCAGAAGGACTTGCAAACGACTTTGTGAATGAGAACATTGAACTTGTAAGGAAACTTTCATTCTCACTGCAACTTTCGGATCCTGATGATTACGAAGGTGGCAACGTACAACTTTTAGATGAGGCAGGACAAAGTTATATCGCACCAAGAAAGCGTGGAACGATTGTACTTTTTGACTCCCGTACTCAACATCGGGTTCTTAAAGTAACGAAAGGAACTCGTAAGAGCATTGTAGGCTGGGTTGTGGGAAAAAGGTGGTGTTGACCCCCGATGGAGGTAATACTATAAGAGGACACAAACTATGGAACAAATGAACGAACTGCAACTGCAATGGCAGGAAAGGACGAATACAGGAACTTCTTGGACTCATAATGAAAGTTTTGAGAAGAATGGATACCTGGTTATCAAGGACTTATGGGACCCAGAAGAACTTTATCATCCACTTCCACCAGAAAGAGGACAGATAAACTACTGGGGCAAGAATATGGATCAGTTTAATCACGATCCAGTAGAGCAACAAGTAGAGGGATCACTGGCACGTTATTGGCACCCACAATATCGTAAGATTCATACTGGTATTCGTCTCAAACTAGAAGAAGTCATTGGTCGGAAACTTTATAATACTTATTATTATGATCGTTTTTATTTCCCAGGACAACCACTATTAAAACACGCAGACAGAGATGCCTGTGAGATTTCTGTGAGTGTTCATATCTCTACAACTGTCAAAGAATGCTGGCCTTTTATCATCAAGACCCCAGACACTTATGTGGATAAGAAGAAAAAGGATGTAGTATTGGTTCCTGGTGAAGAACGTTCTTTATGTTTAGAACCTGGTGATGGATTACTTTATAAAGGATGTGAGAGACCACATTGGAGAGATCCAATGCCCGGTGGAAAGAAACGTAAGAAACTTTTTGGTAAGTCAATAACAGAAGATTACTACCATCAAATATTTTTTCATTATTGCCTCCAAGATGGACAGAGAGCACACACGGCTTGGGATAAAGCACGTTGAGATATGAAAACTCCACTCTTCTCTTACCCCTCTTATCAGTATCAAGTAAATGATTGGTCGTTTAAGAAAAAATCACTACTCAACAGAATCAACTCTCAAAAGTTTGTAAGAACCTCTATACAAACCTTTGAGAGCGACAGAAGCACAAACAATAAGTCTTACGTTCACTATTTCCAAGACTTAATTCGTCCAGAGTTATTTGAGTTTTGTAAAGAAGCAGAAGTATCTTGTAGTATGACTGATTGTTGGACGGTGAGATATCGCAAAGGTGATTATCAAACAGTTCACAATCATCGTTCCTGGGGTTTCTCACTTGTTCTTTATGTTGAGTATGACCCAAAAGTTCATACTCCCACAACATTTGTATGTCCTTGGCAAGACCCAAGAACTGACACAACAAGTCTTGTATGTCCTCAAGATGTTTGTGAAGGAACATTGTTTATTGTTCCTTCTTATACACTTCATTATGCAACACCGAATCTATCAAACAAAACCAGAACAGTTATATCAGCAGACTTACTTCCTAAACTTCCAGAACATCAAACCATAAATAACTAAAAAAAAGTATTATGTACCGCATACAAAAGTCAGAGAACATTCAGGGACAACTTAAAGAGATCTATTATCAAGGTAATTATCGTTGGAATACTGATTTCAGTGTTCGTAAACTTTATGAAACTGCAGAAGAAGCACAAGCAGACCTATATTCTTTTGGTGGTGAAATAAGTGCCGAAGTCGTTGGTGAATAAGCACCAATAGACCATCTTACAAACTGTCCACTCACCCTCTGGAATCCCACCAGAGGGTTTTATAGTATGTAAGAATCCAAGAAGAACCAAGAGTGTCCCTTTCTAACCTTGACCGATTAATTTTTATCATATCATTTCTTGCATTTATGAACTGGGGAACTCGTATCGTTAAAGTTGTTCTGACTTCTTTTTAAATGCTCACGATTTATACAAGCGGTTATTCATACTCTCACAAGCACTGCTGTGCCCTTGTAATCTGGTTTTGTGAGAAGTATCTACCCAGACATAAGATTGAGATAGAAGTTCTTCACAGGGGTCTTGTGAGAGAAGGTGTTTATGGTTGGTGTAGTATTCAGGATTGTGACTGGAGACCACGAAGTTTTTTGATTGAGATTCATAATCGTCTTTCAAAAGAAGATTATATGAAGACAATATTTCACGAAATGCAACATATTTTACAACATATTCGTGGTGATTTAAGAGATAAGAGAGGTATTCGTTGCTGGAAAGGTATTGATTGTTCTGATTTAGATTATAAAGAAATGCCATGGGAAACCGATGCTCATCAAAGAGAACTGGATCTTTATGAAGAGTACTTGACAGAGCATTCATAAATTGATATAATACCTTTGTGAGGGTTGATAAGCATGTATAAGATTCTTTAAGGGTAAATAATAAAAAATAATCTTATCTTAATTTAAGATGACAAATTCCTACATTTGGTTTCTTCCATTCGGTGTTATTCTTTATTTGATGATAATGGACGAAAACATTACAAAATATGTAATACTACTCTTTGAGTCTCTTTCTGTTTATGCCGAAAGAAGATTTTTAATGATTAAACTTCATCCCTTCTGGTTCACAAATCCAATCTCTCAAAGAATAATGATGAAGAAATATGAAAAAATGGCACAAAAACTCTTGACAAATCATAAACCATAAAATCAGTTTAGAAACCGGCACACAGACCCCTTTACGGGGGTCTTTTTTTGTGCTATACTACACTCATAAACACAAACATCCCTGATGTCTGAACGATCCGAAATCTTAATGAAACAAGTCTGGGATGTAAATGCATCCACAGAAGAAGAACTGGTCTCATCGGTTCTTAAACTTGCGGTAGAACATATTCAATCTTATAATGCCCAGAATGATATGATTGTTTTGGATAAAAATGACCTCCTACAACTTGCAGAGGAACTCAAATGAACGGATGGAGTCTTCTACAAGAACAAATGGATGCCGAAAAGAAGCAAAAGAGGAATGATGCTCTTGGACTAATTATTGAGTCTGTATTACAACCAGACCATAAACTACGTCAGTGTGCTCATAATCAAAAATGCTATAATGAGTTGATGGAATGGAGAGAAGAAGCATTAGTGTATCTCAATCAACGCCGAAAAGATGAGTTTGATGTATGATTGACCCCAAAGATGATGCTCCGTGGCTTGATACCAAGTATGATGGT
>Ga0209596_1000106_pt1 | contig 72556 bp, 84 predicted proteins | sample M_130807_MF_Meta_FD_187314 | JGI IMG/M metagenome (GOLD analysis project Ga0209596, IMG submission 187314) | Freshwater microbial communities from Lake Montjoie, Canada to study carbon cycling - M_130807_MF_MetaG (SPAdes) (version 2) | ecosystem: Environmental > Aquatic > Freshwater > Lake...
CTGTGATAGCGGTCACATCGGAAACGCCATCGTTGACAACCGCACCGAACATCTCAGCGGTAAGATTGCCAACGCCATTCCATATCAGCCGCCCGGTGCCCATGCCGGTCGCGGTGAAGATCGTGCCGAGGTTGGTCGTTGCCGAGGACGAGGACGAATAATAGACCGTGGACCCACCCCCGTCGCCCGCTGTGGTTCGGCCTGCGATCTGGATGAGGTCGTTGTTTACAAGATTGGTCAGAGCTTGTGCGGCAGCAACGTTAGAAGATTGAAAAACACGTTTATCAACGTATCTTTTAGTTGCCAATCCAAAAGCTGTTGTTGGGTCTGCTGTTGCATAAGATGTATCAAGATACAATTGCGGAGGGGCAATGACTCTTGTCCCCGTATTGTAAGTAACACCCAAGTTGGACTGACCAAACACGGAAAACGAAATCAGAAGAAATGTTAGAAGATATTTCATTTTAATCAGGAATTGCTGCAAATGTGTAACCAGTATCCTCCAATCCCAGTTGCGGGAATCCAGGTGTAAACTCGGATGTTGAAAATTGTTTGTAGTAAAGACCAGTGAAACTATCACGAACATACACATTCCCAATCGGCCTTACGACGTTCTGGCCATTGGAACCCCATACCGCACCACCACTTCCGCCACCACCCATGTTGCAAAGAAGCTGGTTCGCAACCGCCCAAGCATCCTGACGTTCAAGCCGGTTAAAACCAGCCGTTGCCGCCGATGTCATCAAAGATTGAACATTGCAAGAACTCATGGGTTTCCTCCTGTAAGATTACACAATTGCTGGTTGAAAACCGCTTCAGCATCGGCGGGTTCCAAATACCGAAACTGACCAGATGCAGTCAATAACTGCTGAACAGTCTGGCCAGTTCCGGCAATGTTAGAAAGCTGATACAACATGACGGCCATTGCGTCGCCATCGTTTACCAGCCGCTCGAACCCGATCCCCGCGTTCAGCAGCGATTGCGGTGAGCATGTGGACATGGCTTAGGTGACGGTCCAACCCGTTTTGGTTCCGTCTCCGGTGTTCTTCACATAAAAACGCGAAGTAAGACCATACGCGGCAATGTCGATATACAAGTCACCAACGGTTCCGTAAGCGACATTTTCAGGGGTGCCAGAACCATAGATGACCTGAGAACGGCCCGTGGTTCCACCAAGGATACCAACCAAAAGCTGAAGCAAAATTGCATTTAGAATCTTGGGGCTTTCAATCTGGCCAAGCAACGATGCGTTGCTCTCAATTAAAGTCAGTGAAGGCGCATTGGTCACGCTCGACCCGGCATTGATTTTGTTCAGTGCTCCAATTGCCCAACGAATCACGTCGGATTCGGCAACCGGAGTGAAATTGCTTGCCCCCGAAATCAGGGTTGAAGCCGGTGTAATTGTTCCGCTGTTTGAAGCCATAAATTATTCCTCGGTTTCTTGATCCATTCCAGCCTGTTCGTCCGCACTTTCTTCGTCTTTGTTCTCCGTCGCTTCGTGGTCGGCATATTTGCCAATCGAAACTCCGTTGATTGCCGTGATGCAAATCTTCCCATCCGGGGTGCGCTCCCAAGAGCATTCAGCCTGGCCGTTTTCGCCCTTGAGGTCTGAATCAAGATCAGACGTGGGGCTGAAGGACAAGTCACCCTGTTCTGCTTCCGACCTCGCCTGTTGGGCCATTCGGCCAGATGCCATTGCGTAGCGTGCCATAATTTGTAGAAGGGGCGGCGTTTTACCGCCGCCCCTTGTCGGTTTGGTTTAGTTGGTCTGGAAGAAGATTTCCACCGTGTTGGTGGCTCCAACCGCTTCAGTAAGCTGAAGCAGCGTTCCAGTGGAATCTGCCGCCCATGTCCCAAGCGTTCCGAGATACGCATTGAGGTTGAGGTTTGTAACCAGTGCGGCGAGGGTTGCGCCCGTAACCTGAGCGTGCGTGGTGCGAGCACCGTTGACCAGCGTGCTGTTCGCCGGAATGACGTAGGTGTTGCCAGCCGCCGAATCCAGCACCGGAATCCATTGAAGGACATACGGGCAATAGGTGGGCGAACTGGAGTAGCTCTGAGCGGGATAGCCCGGAGATGCATTGGTGGTGGTCACGCCATACACGGCAGGCTGTTCGCGGAGGTGGAACACCGGAATCAACCATTCGGGATGTTCCGGTTTCACCGACAATTTGAAGTCGGCGATGAACCGTCCCTTGTTGACGCGCGTGTTGTCGATTGCCTTGCCGTTGCAGTCAGAACCAAGGTTGTTGACTGCGAAAATCCATTTGCCCGCGTAATCACGGACCATGAACGGCATGTTCTTGTTCACCGCTTCCGGTTTGAACGGCTTCACCATCAAAGCGCGGGGGTGATTGATGTAGCTCAACTGGTATTGCGCCAGATTGTATGCCGTGTTGTAGGCATCACCGGAACCCGTGGTCGTAGTGCTGTTCACATACGGCTGAACCACTTGGTAGCGGCCTGCTGACACCTGGTTGAACCGAAGCAGGTTGGGCATACACTTGACCATGTAATCGCCCACCGTGCCGGAGAAGCCGTATTTGTAGAACTCACGGGCACCCGTGGTGAAAGCGGCGGCGTCATTGAAACGCACCCGGTCATTCACGGTCGGATTGCCCTGAACCATAGAATACAGCGAATCGTTGTCGGTGTGATACTGGAGCTTGCCCAGCATCCCTTCGTCACCGGCAAACGCATTGCCAAGCGCACCAAGCGCAAGCTGCGGATTCACCTGAGTCTGAAGGTGCAGCGGCGTAACCTTGGAAGTCGGGTCCGCCGTGGTGTTGAAATACTGGAACCCGTTGGCACCAGTCACACTGGCACTGCCACCGCTATCCCAAGAGTAGGTGAACGGCGAGAAACCAGTTGCCGTGGCCACCTGTGGCCCGATGCCGCCAACACTGGTGGCGGTAAGCGAGTTGTAAAGTGCCAGCTTGTAAAGGAAGTCGTTGATGATGGCGCGGCTGGCGTTGGGTAGGATTTCACCAACGATCTGCGTCAAATGCTGCTTGGCCTGCGTCTTCGACATGATTTCGTCGAAGCACAGAAGCTTGGTATTCCACTGTTGCGCCCACAGACCATACGCGAGCCGGGTGGAACCCCAGTTCATCGTGTTCTGCGGAAGGTCGCAGTTTGTGGTGGAACAATCCTGAGCGTTTTCACCATTGGTGATCGCACCACTTGCACCAACGGCAGGTTGGGCGGCGGGCTGATACCACGCCTGGGTCGTGTCAGGATACACTGACCGGAAACGGTCAAATGCGTGCTGACTGTCGGTGTAGGCATCATAAGATGCCGTCTGGTAGTAACCCAAAAGACCGGCCCATGCAGGGCGCATGTCTTTTACGATTTCCTTGTCGAAAAACGGGGTCTGAGTGACCAGCGAATCAATGAACGTAGCGCAACCGATGTTATTTCCTGCGGCCATAAACGAGTATTTGTTGTCTCGTCATGGGGAAATCGGGTTGGCATCGCGGCACACACCGAAAAGGAACACAAATTCCCCAACGAGTATTTGCTGTTCATCGGGACCGTATTCCCCGATAAGCCGCGAGGCTTTTGGCGGACAACCCGCCTAGGCATTGGAAGTTCCAATGTCCAAGTTACCCGCAGTCAGCCGGGAAGAAGCATTACGACCCTATTCACTGCGGTTACTCAGCTTGCCACGAATCATGGACTCGTAACAGTAGGACTAAAGCACGGTTGACTGTTTTTGCATAGTCTAATAAAGTGGACACATGGAAGCGTTTGACGGATTTGCAGTTGAAGTCGGCAGAACCCTGCATGATGCACAGAAGACTTCGGGGGTTTCCGTGGATGAAATAATGAAAAAAACCCGCCTTTCGAGGGCGGGCATATACAACATTTTTGCAGGTAAACCACCTACTTTGCGGTCTCTGTTCCTGATTTGTCAGGCGATGAACACAAAGCCGGGTATCTGTATCGTGGGGGTTTGTTCGGAGGACTAATCGTCTCCGAATAAACCTCACGACTTATCAACCGCCCATTTTGATTTCATTTTCCGTTCGGCGGACGTTTTCCCCTTCGGAAACTTGTGGGCCGGGAGCTTCAAGACTGACTTTTTCAACTCTTTGGATGGTATGAACGCCACTTTGCACCGGGGCGGGAATATAAACACTTTTCCAGGCTTCCTTGGCATCCCGTGTCGCATCTCGTTCGTGCTGACAACCCGGAATACGCCAAAGTTGTTGAACTCAAGGATGTATCCGTTCGCCAGCGCACGCCCCATTTGGGTGATGATATTTCTTATGAACAAATCTACGTCTTTTCGATGCCATGTTCTTAAAGAGACCTTGGCTATTTCCTGCCACATGTGATCCGTGAACAGGCTTTGCGATACCCGCGTGTTGGCATGGTCGTTTTCAGTGCTCATGGGTCAATCAACACTTCCCGTTCTTAACCGTGCTGATAAAGCCAAACGATTTGCCGGTAATGGCTGCCACTTCCTTGAACGGCTTTCCCATCCCCAGCAATTCTTTGACGAAATCGTGTTCGGACTGTGCCGCCCGGTAACGGCGACGCGGTTTTTCCTTGGGCACGCATCCATACCGGGAAAGCAGCGATGCGGTTTCTTGCGCGGATGAGATTCCGCAATGGGTCAGTGTCTTGTTCATGCAAATACTGGTTTCTGTCTTTTTCCCCCGCCCTTCGGCATGGCTTTTCTGTTTCTCCAACTGGTTTTCCAACGTATCCAAGCCCACTTTGGCGAGTATCCCCGTTTCAGTGCGATGGCTTGCAAATCTTCAAGAGTCTTGGCCGCGCGTTCTTCCGCCTTATGGTCAATGCGATGGCGCACTTCCAACAAACGCTGCATTTCCCCTTCCTTCTGCTTCAGTTCGCGCGGCGACGGCGCACGCTGGATGCCGCATTGCGAACAGGCCGCACCCGCAAACACGGCGTAGCATACCTGACAGCGATGGATTTCTTCCAACTTCTCAGGAACCTTCCGCTTCGCCTTGCCTTCAAGTGACCACTCACGATCTTCTTCGGCCAGCCCGTGACGGAAGCAGTTCCCGGCATGGTCCAACACAATGCAGTCGGAGTCGGTTGATGGTCTCAAACCCCTTCCAATTTGCTGCATGTGCATGGTCAAAGAAGCCGTTGGCCGCAACGAAATCACCGCTCCGACCGCTGGCGCGTCAAACCCTTCTGAAATCAATTCGCATGATGTCAGCACTTTGGTCCGCCCACTGGCCAACCGCGCCAACCTTTCCGCCCGTTCATCCTTCGACAGTTTTCCATCTACGCTTTCCGAGGTAATTCCCGCCTCGCTAAACGCCCGTGCCACACCTTCCGCATGGGCTACGGTGACACAGAATGCCAGTGCAGTGCGTCCGTTCGCCAGCCGTTGATATTCGATGACCGCATTACCCGTCACCGAAGGTTTTGCCATCAGCTTTTCAAGATCGGCATGGTTGAAATCACCGCCTGTCTTGCGAAGTCCAGATACGTCCACCAGTTCCTTCGGCGCATAGTAAATCGGCTGCTTCAACCAACCGTTTGCAATTAACCACTTCATGGACGGTCCCGACACGATGACATCGGCCACCTGATTCAATCCTTTCCCATCCAACCGCTGCGGAGTGGCGGTCAATCCCAGCACCTTGGCATTCGGAAAAGCTTCGATAACTTTCAAGAAAGTCGTTGAAACCGCATGTTGAAATTCGTCCACAAATATGAAATCAGGTGGCGCGTATGTGCCCAACCGGTTGGCCGCAATCCCTATGGTGTCGATATGGCAGGGTGAATCGGTCCCAATATCAGCACAGGGAACTCCCGCCCCGGTAAAGGCACGGACAAGTTGCCCTTTGATTTCCTGCCGGTGGGTCAGCACCAGCATTTGATTCCCCTTCGCATACGCCCCGGACCCGATGTAGGCGGCGATGCAAGTTTTGCCACCGCCTGTGGAAAGCTGCATGATGACACGGCGATATTTCCGAAACGCATCGCGCGTCAGTTCCACCAGGTCCAGTTGGTAGGGACGGAGGGTCACGGCTTACGTCCTGACAAGCTCCCCCTCCCGCTTCTCCAACTCCGCAATCCGTTTCCGGCATTCGCTCCGCAACAGCGGGTAAAACACCTTCTCATGCTTTTCCTTAATCTTTTGCTCGCCCCGTTCCATCTTGGAGATGGACACCAGTTGGAACCCGGACAGCACCGACATCCGGTAAAGGGACACCCCCAGCATCTTCCGCGTTGTTCTGAGAATCTTGGCAGTCATCGGCACAAGAAATACACCCGTCACCCTCCGTTGCAACAATATAAAAATATATTTTTCATGGTTGACCGATCCGCGCTCCCGTGGTCTTCTGAATCCGACATGGCTAATTTTAACAAGGTAATACTCGCTGGCAACCTTACCCGCGACCCGGAACTTAAACATACCCCCAAGGGAACGGCGGTGGCCAAGCTGGGGCTGGCAATCAACCGCAACTGGACCACCGAATCCGGCGAGAAACGCGAGGAAGTGACGTTCGTGGACGTGACCGCTTTCGGAAAGCAGGCCGAAGTCCTCGCCCAATATCTTCGCAAGGGTCGTTCCGTCCTGATCGAAGGCCGGTTGAATCTGGAGACGTGGGATGACAAAACGACCGGCCAGAAGAAATCGAAGCTGGGTGTGGTCATGGAATCGTTCTCATTCCTTGGCGGTGCAGCCGGGGAGAACAAGCCAGCGGAAACAGCACGGGCAGCCGCTCCCGGACCTGCGAGTGCAGCCGCTCTAAAGCCTGCTGGTGTGGTGGAACAGGATGACATTCCTTTTTGAACTATTACCCCTCCAACTATGACCCCTACTGATTCATGTTTCACGCGCAAATGGGTTCCCGGTATCGAACCGTGGATCGCAATCCATCGCGATTCTGCCCTTAAACTGTTGAAGGACTATGACCTGACAGATGCACAGAAAAACTCCATTGACGCGCTGATGCTTGAATACTGCATCGTGTTGAATAACGCCGGATTGATTCACTACGGAAAGACCGAAGGCGAGGCCATAATGAAGGCGTGCGGCATGAGTTTTCCGACCGAAGACAGTGGTGATGGATTCACAATCCAAACAAAAATCACACAACGGCAACTTGAAGACATCCTGATAAATGAAGGCATTATTCAGGCTGCTGCTGTTGAAGACCCTTTCGGCTACGATGGTGGTAAAACGGAACTGGCTATCACCATTGCAGCCCAACAGATAAACAAACTGCTTTGTCCAAGACCGGAAGTTTCCAAACCATGACCCCCTCCGACATCAACGCCGAAATCACCTACCGTTCCGAAGAACGTCTGGCCTTGCTGGGGTTCCTGAACGGTCCTGACACGCCGCGTTTCATTTCCTCACGGGTCCGCCGCGAAGTCATGGACGAGGTAAAGTCCAAGTGGCCCGTTCAAATTCCTCGCCCTAAAGGGCGGGGATTGAGCCAGAACCTACACCACAACCAGCATGTCGAGTAACCGAACATTCCAGATGCGATATTGGCAGTTCCGAGCTTTCGAGGGTTTGAATGTTCCTCGTGGCGGAAGCGCAGTGCGCAGCTACCACAGACCGCAGGCGAATATTCTTACTGGCCTGACGGTCGGCATCATCTTTTTGACCGCACTTCTGACAGCAGAAGTGCAGGCCCTTCCGATTGGACGCCGAGACGAATCCACATTCCGAGCAACCCCGGCTTGTGTTTCTTGGGTCAACCATTTCCACTCCGATGCCAACCGCAGCGGCCTTGTAGGTCACAAAGAATTGCCCTTGTGCATACGGCCAGCGGTGGACTTTGGAGCGCAGGTCTTTCCCTTTGCTCAGAGAACTGTCTCTTATGTTCCCCAAGTTTTCCAAGCAGATCGTCCTTGCATCATTCGCGACAGCGTAGGCCACCAGTTTTTTGCTCGCTCGATGGAGCAAGTTTACCGTTACGGCAGCTTCGTGGCCGCTCATGCGTCTAAGGAGACGCCGAGCACTACGAGTGCCAACGGACTGAATGGCCGCGCGTTCGCGGCGAATACAGGAACGGCGATGGTTTTCCATCCCTCCCTTGAAAAAGAATGTGCGGTTGTTCGCGGAATTGGTAGCGACCATCAAACGCTTGATTCCAAAATCCACGCCGACGATGCAGCCTTCGGTTTTCGGTTCTACGATCTCGACTTCGTGCGCGAGGCACAGATACCACACCTTTCCAACCCGCTTCACCTTGGAATCCTTCCAGCCGTTCGCCGGGATGTTCGGATGCTGCAAGACGACTGGCTTGCCGAGAACAGTCACGCCCTTCTTGTTTCGAGCGAAGTCCCTCTCGTGCGTCAGCGGCATCGTGGGCCGCTTGTAGATGCACAAATCCCATTTGCCGAGAGCCTTCAACGTCTTGTAGCTGGCGGTCACTTGGCGGAACAGGGAGCATGTCAACTGCGAGGGGATGCCGAACTTCTCACGAACGACGGCGTAGAAGGCGCGGGAGAGTCGGTTCGAGTTCATCTCCTTCGACTCAAAAACCTGCTTCGACACCCAGCAAGCAGCCGCGAGGTAGCGAACGGCAATCTCATCGAGATGCTCCGATTTGCCAACTTTGCACTTGATTGTCCGTATCGCTTTCAATACCTTTCACTAGAACAGATTCTCTTGAACACGTCAATACAAATCGCAACCAACAACGGAAAAGACGGGCTAAAGCCCGTGGTTTCCACCCAAAGGATATTTTGATGAGTATGCCAAGGCGGTGGAGATCGGGATACTGACACCGTGAAACCGCACACCAACCTGCTTAACGAGATACTGCTTTCCTGTCCTCCCAACGTGCGCCTGTTCCGCAACGACGTGGGCCTGGCCGAACTCGTTGATGGTCGCCGGTTGCGCTATGGTCTGCTCCCCGGTTCCGGCGACCTCATCGGATTCTCAATCATTCGTGGGGTCGCCGTCTTTACTTCCGTCGAAGCCAAGGTGGGTCGCGACCAACTGAGGCCCATGCAGGAAACCTGGCGCGATAACGTGACCAAGGCGGGCGGAATCGCCATCGTTTGCCGTTCCGCCGATGAATGCTGGAAAGCGTATCGCGAACAGGCGGTGGCGTTTCCGAGACATTGATCCCCAAAGACCATCATCCCATGACCATAACCTACCACTGCCCCAATTGCGATGCGCCCAACGAGGTTGAATGCATCCCCGGAGTCGAAGCCCAACTATACGGGCCACCGGAAAGATGCTATCCAGCCGAACCGCCCGAAATCGACCCCGGTTCCTGCAACTCCTGCGACCACGAATTCGACCTCGAAAATGTGTTCGCTGCGTTGCCCAAGCCGGACGATTATGACGATGATGAACGGACCGAGGACTGAGCGACGATTCCCTTCGATTTTTTTTGACATCATTGTTCCCCCGTGTTCCCTTCAGTGCCCTATGAACCTAGCCAATGAACAACGAATGGAAATTGCCACCCTGACTTCCGCTCTTTTGGCGGATGGTTGTGATAGAAAAATATCGTCTCTCTTAGCCGTTGAGGCATGGGAAGCCATGTGTGTCGAAATCGAGCGTCTGGAAAAACGGATCGATGAACGGAGGGTATCGTTTCCGTTAAACGACCCGCCCGATGGATATTTCGGTAAAATGAAAGCGCAATTCGCTGCGGAATTAGCCTTGGAGGCTCATAAAGCATCACTGGCCAAACTCAACCGATGACCCCCCGTCTTAACGCCCAGGAAACCGCCCGTTGGCTGGGTTTGCATATCCGCTCCCTGCGTCGTCTGGCCAGGCAGGGCAAAATACCCTGCTTGCGAGTCGGAAACCGATGGTCCTTCGATCCCATTGAAATCATGAACTCCGGACGGAGGCCGCGCGCATGACCTCCCTCGCCGATGCCGAACGCATCATCGTCGCTTCCGCCCTTCAGGCACTCGGCAACGGCTGGTCTCCCGGAGTCGAACGAATCCTGCGTGATTCCTCCCATTTTATCTGCGACCCGCAGCTTCAGGGTATAGCTCTAAACCTCGTCCAGTGCCGCGACAACGGGGTTCCCGAAGAATTCGGTCCCCACGATTTCTTGCGCGTTTACCCGCAGTGGTCCGGCTTGGCCACATCCCTTTCCGGCATGGACCTGCCCATGTCCGTCGCCGAGATGGAAGCCGCTCCGCTGATCGAAGCTGCCACGGGTCGCGAAACCGCCCGCCAGCTTCAGGACGTTGTTTCCAAACTGGTCGCGCATCCCGAAAAAGCCCATCAGATAACCGCCTTTGCCGCCAAGGCACTTCAGGAAGCCAGCGACCGCGCCAACCCGCGTCCAGGACTTTCCCACCGTTCGCCCGACGAAATTCTCGCCCTGCCCGAAGACCCTTCCGAAAATTTGCTCGGTGAACGGCTCCTGACCCGTGGCGGCAAACTCGTCATCGCCGGGGCGGGCGGAACCGGCAAGTCACGGCTCGGTCTGCAACTCGCCGCTTCCGTGGTTTCCCAACGCCCTTTCATCACGTTTCCAACCAACGGGCACAACCTCAAGTGGCTCATCCTCCAAGGCGAAAATGACAACACCCGCCTCAAATGCGACCTTAACGGCATAAAACGCTGGCTAGGTCCCGCCTGGCCCGCCTTCCAATCCAACGTCGTCCTCCACACGCTCGAAACCGAACTCGACGCCTGGCTTTCCGTCGAAGACGATTCCGCCACTTCCGCCATCCGCCGTTTGCTCGCCCATGTAAAACCCGATGTGGTCGTGCTTGACGCGCTCTACACATTCGGGGCCGGTGACTTGAACAAGGACGCCGACATGCGGGCAACCCTAACCCTAATCCAACAGCTTATCCACCGGGGAAACCCCAAGCGCGCCATCGTCGTAATTCATCACGCCGCCACCGGAAAAGCCGGTCTCGCCAAGATGACCGGCCACGACCGCGCCTCTTTCGGTCGTAATTCCAAAGTCCTCCACTCCTGGACCCGTGGCCAGATCAACGTTGCACCCCTCGACCCCGAAAACAACGACCTCCTTGGATTTTCATGCGGCAAAGCCTCCAACGGTCGCGAGTTCCTTCCATTCGCCGCCCGTCTGACCGAGGACATGATTTACGAGCACGACGAATCCATAGACGTAAATGACAAGATCGTCGAAGCATCCGGTGATTCCACCTGCCGCATTACCACCGAAGAAGTGGCCGACTTCTGCCCCGGTGAAGGAATCTCCAAGACCAAACTGGTAAAAATCATCAGGGAACAGTCCGGCGTCGGAAAATCAATGGCTTACAAGGTAATAGACAAAGCCATGGACCAAAAACTTATTCGCCAGCATACCGTCACCAAGATTATTCAGGATATACGGCTCATGCCGTAACCTACACGGTCGCCGTAACCACCACGGTTGGACTTCAGCACGGTTTGCTGCCAGCTATTCCTGAACGGCAGGTTCCTGTATCGCTGGTTCCTGTATCGCTGGCCAAAACTTTCCATCTTTGTTTTTGAACATTCCACCCTTGAAAAGCAAAGGGTGCAAGGATGTCATTGGCGTAACTGTGGCAAAGGTATAACCCGTCCCTTTAACCGCTTCCAGTATCTCCCGTTTCGTAAGCGGTTTGTCGGCAGTGGCAATAAGAACAGCTTCAGCCAAGGTCAACGAATTCCGTGGCCGTTTATGCTTTGCCGATTTCTCTAGGGTAATTATCCGGTCAAATTCATCAAGCTCTTTAGCCAGCGCAGCCCTTTTGGCAATCAGGCTTTGAAGTTCCATTGATACAGACACCAGTGTTTCACTCATAGGCAACAACTATAACCACTTAGTGGAACCAGTCAAGTCCAAGACCGTTGCGGTAGATACCTATGTCATCAATCTCAAATTCTTCCACCACTTCCGATCAATGTTCATCGGGTGGAAACGCACTTTTGAGCCTAACAAGTAAATCAACAATTCTTTAAAAGCCCAATGAAATGGCATTTTCCACCATTTTCCGCTGGTGGAAAAATGGCGGAAGTTCTAGGCGTTTTCCACTTCCACTCTCGCTCCCGTAGGGGCGAGTGGAATGGAAAAAGACTTGAGGACACCGGAAACTCAAAAAACCGACAAGAAATCCAAAGGAGTGGAAACCGGAATCAGGTCACCCCCACCAAATCCACGGTCCAACCCCAAAGCGCAACCCGTCAGCAAACGCTCTATCCGCCTCACCACGACGTTTTGATGCCTCTTTGGTATGTCCATAGACCCCAGATAGTCTCCTGAGCCTCCTGAAGCCTTCCATGCTAGGCAAATCTTGCCGGTCTTTCCCCAAAAAATGGCGGCACTTTTTGAGGGGGCTTGGAAACAGCCACGGCCCCCAACGCGGGGTGTGCGGGGTAGGGGGTGGGGACGGCCTGGGGATGGCCTGGAAGGATAGGACGGGAGAACCTGGATCACATAGCCAGCGACAGACAGACGACAGACGGACGGCGGACGGAGGCTAGGCGCATCCCTTAGTTGATCGCCCTCCGTTGCTGCTGCTAGAATACAATTAAATATAACACACAGTGTGCATCACAGGAAACTCCTTAGCTTTGCTAGTCCTGAGTCTAGGATTCCATAGGAAGCACCGGCCTCGCGTTGTCGCCTGGCTTTGCGGCTGTGCCTTTGGGGGCGAGCGCAACGCCAGCGAATCGGGCCGTTGTATCGGCTAGTTTGCAGACTGCGCCGACTATGGCAACGCGGTCGGTTTCTTCGTCTGCGCTGTCTAAATCATGCTCTAATGCTTTGCGTGCTTTACGCAATAAAAGCATTATGTGAGCTGGTTCAGAATTGCGAAAAAGAAAAGCTACTTGGTCATATCTCCTGGTCCTATGCGCTAAGTGTAGATTATTCCGCGAGGGAAGTTCATCAGTCATCCGCCTATCCGAATGCGTTGATGCGATAGATTCAATGCCAATTGTGGGGAAATTTAAAGGTATTAGCTTTTCTAATCCCCACCATAACCGTTTACATACATAAACGAACGCTCTAGGATTCGATATGACGGGCTTTTATTTGTCGGCAGGGTGGTAGCATGGTGTTTTTCAGCCTAGGGCAACGGACAGTCACGTTGATAGTCAACGGTTTACAGAAGCGAAATGGCCGGAATGCCGGTGATCCATGCGGAAACAAAGTGAAAAAAGTTGTCGATTTATCTTGTGCTCTAACGTTGTCCAGAGTAACTTCACCTTGTCGCCGGTGAAAGGCGACCAACAAAAATATGACGAACAAATCGAAAGTTGAAGCGGCCCTGAAAAACAAAAATCTCCGCCAATATGTCAACGGCATCAACAGCAACGGCTACGCGACTACCGGCGAGGTAGTTCTCTGGATCAACGGCATGGGGCATCCCGTGTATAGCGTCAAGCAGGCGACGACTCTGGTCGAAAAAATCGCTGCGGAGAAACAAAGCACATGAAAACGAAATCTTGGACAATTAACGGCACATGGAATCCCGGTATCAACCGTGTGAACAAAATCACGCTGTGGCTTGAACGTCGGCAAGCAAAGCAAGCAAAAGCGGTGGCGCAGCTTGCTTTTTACTACGCCAAAAAATCCGGCGTCTTTGGCGATTCGGAGCCATGTGGCGAGTGGTTTCATTTGTTGCACAATTGGACACTGGGAGATGGTCCGGCAGTGGGAAACGTATTTGCACACAAAGCTTTGGATGCTTGGAATCGTAGGCTTGACGGCCACTATGAGCGCAAGTCACGCGTTTACGGATTAGCTTACACACGGTATATTCAAGGAGGTGTGCTGTGAACATAACGCTAGAAAGCAACCCGGAGGACTTAGTGAAGCTTAAAACTCCAAGCGGTCTTAGTTTCGCCCCGTCTGTCAAGGCAATGGTTTCTTCGCTTTTTAATCCGGGCGGAACGGATTCGGGTTTTTACCGGGTAAAAGCGGGCGGCATTCTGTTTTGCCGTGGCAATGGTGAACCTTGGTTTTTCTATGTCGCCAACCGTCACGGCGAATTTTTCCCGGTTAGTTGCGGAAAGCAATCGGACGGAAGGACGGTTTACTTCCACGCCCTGTCGTCAAACGACGATGAACTTACCGGCTTTGGTTCAATGGGAATGAACGCAACTGGGGAATTTGTTAAGGAACAAGTGACGAAACTCCGTTGATCCCCCGCCCGCTTGCCAGGTTCACGCTTGGCAAGGTGGCGGTGAATTAACACCGATTAACATAAAAGCATAACATGAAAACACAACACACACAAGGGCCGTGGACAAATGATCCAACGCAACCGACAATCTGGGCAAATGACGGCGACTTGAAAGTTGCCACAGTTTCCGATTTACCTTGGGTCAACGGAAAATCCGATTGGCAAACTGAACAGGCCAACGCGCGACTAATTGCCGCCGCCCCGGAATTGCTGGCGGCGTTACAGTTTATCGCAACCACGGCGGGACTTTGTGCCATCACGTTTACACGCCCCAAGACGCCGGAAAACGAGGATTTGCAAGCCATTGTTCGGGCGGCCCGCGCCGCCATCGCCAAAGCGAAAGGGACCAAGTGAACTCCTACGCGGGAGACCCCCGCTTCATCGTCGCCAAGGTTTCCTCCGTTTGTGCTGGCACAAAAGACGGTAAAGCTTGCGGGCAGGCAATCCGCAAAGGTGACCGCGTGTTTTACTATCCAACCGGGAAGCGAGTCTTGGCCAGGGCTTGCGGCTGCGCGGACAAAGCCTATCGTGAATTTTTCAGCATGGCGGCGGATGAATGCGGGGAATGCTGTTATTGAATAAATTCATTTTCTCCTTGCCTTAACGTGTAACCTCAAGCAACATCTCCTTGTAATGAACGCATACAAAACCATGAAACAAACCTCATCCGATTGGTCCGCCCTTGACCGGGCCGAAAAAAACCTTGCAACGATTCGCGCCACCCTTGACCGGCTGGCAGCGGATAACCAACGGCACAAGCTAGCCCTTGACCGGGTAGCGGTGCGCGTGGTCTCGCCGTGGTCCCGTCTGTGGCTCTGCCGTTGGTTCTAAATCCCCCGCCTTGAGTCCGGGGCAACTCGGATTCATGGCGGGCGATAACCGCCCGCGATTAAAACACAAAACATATGAACATTAACGGACTGTCAGTCTATCCCTCACAGATGCAGGCGCAGCATTGCACGCCGGTTTCCATGCTGGAACATCACGTCACCGGCGCAATTGAACGCGGGGAAGCCGGGGCAATCGTCGCCAAGCCGGTTGGCGACAAACCCGCAATAATCTCCGCCCTTCGGGCATTCATCCGCCAACGGCCAGGCCTTGAGTTTCAGAACTATTGCAGCAGCTACGACGACAAGGCGGGCCGTTCCGCTTATTTCAAGGAGCTTCGCGGGATCACTAAGACGCTGCATGAAGCAAAGGCGTTGCTCGTCGCCGTTGAATCTGAACAAGGCATAACGGGCCAGGCTTTGGCTTATGCGTTCTCTGCATATTCTGGCCGGTTGTCTTGGGATGGCGCGCGGCTTGACTACGTTACCGGGCAATACTGGCCGACTGAATACCGTTCCGCCGTGTGTGCTGTGCTGGCGTCGGCTTTGTGGAATCACAAGCGGGACACGTTAAGCATCGACGAAACGGAAGTTTGCCCGGATCACGCGCCAGGCGTTAAGAATGTCGGCGAGGTAATTCGCCGCTCGTTCCGCGAACGTTTCGGGCGGGGTATTGCTTCGCGTTGGTTTAATTGACCCTCCGTCCTGCCGCCTCGGGAAACCGGGACGGCATGGCGGGGAATCAGCCCCGGAGGCGGGCATGAAGTCCGTTGGTTAATGGAAAAATGTTATGATCACTATGTCCTACACTATCAAAAAACTTGAGGCGCACGTTGTCGCCGAATGCCAACCCGTTGACCGTGAATAGTTGTTCGATTCCATGCTTGACGAATGCTATTCGTTCTCATCCGTTGGCGGTCCGTTTGCTTATATGTCGCCGTCGTCGGTGCTTAAATCCGAAGACCCTACCGCCTACCGTTGCGGGGTGAACGACTGGGCGGACGGCGAGGACTTCGTTGAGGTTGACGGCGAGACTTACAACAGGCAAGACGTTGAGGAAGCGCGGGAAGAATTCGTTGCGGAGCTTGAAACGGAGCTTGCCACGCTGGAAAAGGACCAGGAGGAAAACACGGACGCGGAAGAATCATCCGACGCGGACGCAGGCGACGGAATCCAGAAACAGATTGACGACCTCAAGGCACAGATTGACGAAGCGCGGGATCACTCTTTTTGATAACATGAAAACACTGATATTTAAGGATCGCGCCGCCTTTGACGCGCGCAAAGACAAAGATTGTAACGGCGTTTCTCGGAAATTCGCGCAAAACCATTCTGATTTTGAGAAGCAAAATGAAAACAATTTGCGTTGCTGGGATTGCTGGGGTTGCTCGCGTTGCTCGGATTGCTCGGATTGCTGGGTTTGCTCGCGTTGCTCGGATTGCTCGGATTGCTCGCGTTGCTCGGGTTGCTCGGATTGCTGGGGTTGCTCGGATTGCTCGGGTTGCTGGCGTTGCTCGGATTGCTCGGATTGCTGGGGTTGCTCGGATTGCTCGGATTGCTGGGGTTGCTCGCGTTGCTCGGATTGCTCGGGTTGCTCGCGTTGCTCGGGTTGCTCGCGTTGCTCGCGTTGCTCGCGTTGCTCGGATTGCTCGGATTGCTGGGGTCAATCAAAATCATTCACCGTTCCTAGAATCCCAAAAATACACGCCGCTATTTTGTCGGCTACCATCGTCGAAAACTCACTAGACATGTCCACATGGCACACTTGCGAAACCACTCACTGTCGCGCGGGCTGGGTTGTCCATCTGGCGGGAGAAGCGGGCAAAAAACTGGAATCGGAAACTTCAACCCTGTTTGCCGCAATGAAAATTTATCACCTGTCATCACCTGAAATTCCGGTTTCGCCGTGCCGGTTTTTTGAGGACAACAAAACGGTGATGCAAGACATCCGTCGATGCGCGAAGCTTGAGGAAGGAGGTGAGAAGTGAACACCGACACGAAAAACTTTTTCGCCGCATTCAAGGAGCTTGAAATAATGCCCTGTCCCGTGAATGCAGGCAGGCACGTCCAGCACGATCACCGCTACATTGTCACCGCTGGCTCAAAGGTGGATCACGGCGGCAGCATGCCGGAAGATTGGTCGATGGAAGAGGGGTCAATCCTTTGCACCATGCGGGACGTTCATCCTGCTAACGCGCTCTTGTTCGCCGCCGCTCCTGACCTTCTACGCGAGCGGGACGAGTTGCGGGCGGCGTTGGAGCAAATGGTTTATTTGCGCGACGCAAGCTTTTCTGCCTCAGGAAAGAAATGGGCTTTGGCTATGGTTTCCGCCCGTGCCGTCCTTGCCCGTTGCGGAAAGGGGGACAAGTGAAAACACCACGTCACACATGGCTTGCGACCCGGCACTTTGAGCCGCGAAACCCAAACCGAAACAACCCGGAAACGTTGGCCGGAATTGCATTTGACCGAAAATCTGATGCGTTGGCGTTTGCTCGTCACGAAAACCGGAGATGGTATGACGGTGGTGCTGAATATGTCGTCCTTAAAAAATGTTCTCGTTCTAACCAATGAAAACTCACCCCTACTCTCTCGTTTACGTCTTAAACGGCCAACATCGGAACATCTCGTTCCGGACCAAGGAAGCAGCCATTGCCACCGCTCAAACCATGAGCACGCCCGCGCCAGGTTCTCCCGCGTGGACTTCATGGGAGTTGCTAAAACGCGACCAGCTTGGCGCGCTAACATCCACCCTGCCGAACTGCGAATATCGTGACTATCTCGTCGGCGACGACGCCGAGGCAAAACGGCTCGGAGGTGTCGCGTGAGGGTGCCCAAAGTTTTGCTGCTCGGCGGCACGGGCTATGTGGGCGATGCGTTCGCGCGCGAACTGTCGCGGCGCGGCTGGGACTCGCGGGTGCTGCGTCGCGCCGACGTGGACTACACACGCTTCGACCGGCTGCTCGCGGTGCTGCGCGAAGCTCGCTGGGACTTCGTAATCAACTGCGCCGGATACACCGGCAAACCCAATGTGGACGCCTGTGAATCCGCCCCGTCCGAAACGCTGGTCGGCAACTCGCTGCTGCCGCAGACCGTCGCCCACGCATGTCACGCGGCGGGTGTCGCGTGGGGGCACGTCTCGTCCGGCTGCATCTACAAGGGGGCGAAGGTCGTCGAGAGTAGCGGCATCCGCATCGAACCCGATCTCACCACGCCGTCCTTCCGCGCGCTGATGGATGGCGACCGGTCCGCGATCCGCGGCTTCACCGAGACCGACGAGCCGAACTTCTCCTTCCGTCAGGGCGCGTGCAGTTTTTACAGCGGCACCAAGGCGCTCGGCGAAGAGGCGTTGCGCGGCCTCGACGGCTACCTCTGGCGACTGCGCATCCCGTTTGACGAGGTGGACAACGCGCGCAACTACATCAGCAAGGTCCAGCGCTACGCCAAGGTTTACGACAACGTGAACTCGATCTCACACCGCACGGACTTCGTGCGTGCCTGCCTCGACCTCTGGGAGCGCCGCGCGCCCACGGGCATCTACAACGTGGTGAACCCCGGCTACGTTTCGACGCGCGAAGTCGTCGCCGCGATCCAGCGCGTGCTGAAGCCGTCTCGAAAGTTCGAGTTCTGGGCCGACGACGCGGAGTTTTACCGCGTCGCCGCGAAGACCCCGCGCTCCAACTGCATCCTCGACACCGCCAAGCTGCTCGCCACCGGCGTGAATATCCGCCCGATGGACGAGGCGCTCGAAGACTCGTTGCGAAACTGGCAGCCGGAAAGCAAACTCATCTGCGCGTTGAACGCGGCGGGCAGTGGTTCGTGTGCGTCGCCTTGTTCTAAAATTCCGGGAGTGCGACACGACCGGAAAACAGGCCAGTATGTGCCAACCATAAACGGCAAAGACACGTCTCCAACATCCTTCGACGAATACGAATCTTTACGCATCGCACAGGCACAAATTGCTATTAACACAAAACAACATGACACCCGTGAATAAAACACCATTAGGCGCATCCGTTGGCATGGATAAACACCCCGACGACCCCGGCATTAACTTCGACCCGTTGCCGATGCGCTGGCAAGGCAAGGTGGTTGTCTGGTCCGGTATGGTCGGCATGGCGGTAATCATCGCCATCGTCCTTGTGCTGGTGATCCGCTGGTTTCCTAAATGCGCCACCGTTGGCCTTAGTGCGGCCATCCTTGCGGTTTTCTATCGCATGGTGTGGCTGACGGAGGGCAAACGATGAGCGCGCACAGTGCTGGCAAGCTGATTAAGCGCGCCAAGAAATGGGTTGACCCTCTTCGCGTGCGCGGAGCGATTACCGAAATCAAAGAATGCGCGCGGATGTCTGAACCGGATGACAGGCCGAAGGTTAAGGGGCGAAGGTTTGCTTATGGGAAGGGGGGAGAGTGAAACTGTTCATGGCGACAACGACGGTTAAGGGAAAATTCTTCGTGGACTGGTTTGAGGCGGAAACTATCGAAGCTGCCAAGGCTCAATGTGACTCCCTAGCCTTAGAGTGCGGCCTGCCGATGGATGAACGGCGCACGGTGGTTTATGCGGAGTGTGACCGGGAGACTTTGAAACCGGTATGAAAACCCATCTTGACCTGTTCAGTGGAATTGGTGGCTTCAAGCTGGCGGCAGAGTGGAACGGGTTAAAGACAATTGGATTCTGTGAGACTGACGAATATGCAAACACCATCCTCAAAAAACATTGGCCGGAAATCGAAAACTTTGGAGATGTCCGAAACATTGCCGTTGATATTGGAGAATATCCACAATGCGAATGCTGTGATGATCGGTGGTGCGAAAGGCACCAAGCGCACCTCGGTGAATGCCCGTGCATCACGCCAATGGGATGGGAACTCGACAGGGAAAGACCATACCTCATTACCGCTGGATGGCCATGCCAGCCTTTCAGTGTCGCCGGGAAGCAAAGAGGCAGGCATGATGACCGTGCGCTCTGGCCTCAAGTGCTTAGAATTGTTGAAGCATTACAACCGAGATTATTTCTTGGCGAAAACGTGCCTGGGATCATAGGTATGGAACTCGACACGGTGTTATCTGACTTGGAAGGCGTCGGCTACTCCTGCGGGGCGTTTGATATTCCAGCTTCAGGAATCGGAGCTTATCACAGACGACATCGGGTGTGGGTGGTTGCCCACTCCTTGCAAGAACGAGGATGCCGCTGGAAGTCCGAAAGGTGTGATGCAAGTGATGCTATCAAATCATCCGTGGATTCGGAAACCTGGCGGCTTTCTTTCCCCAATGTTCACCGAACAGTTGATGGGATATCCGGCAGGCTGGTCAGAATCGGTGCAATCGGCAACGCCATCGTCCCGCAAATCGCGGCGCACTTAATCAAGATGATGATTCAGCACGATACCAACCCTGATGTTCCTACTAACTAAAACACGATAACCCTATGAAATGCGAATGCAAAGAATGCTACGGAACCGGCAAAGTTACATGCGAAGAATGCAACGGCGACGGTTCTATAAAAGTCACCATCGAAAACCTTATGCTTCGTAAAGGAATGAAGAACGAGGATGAATTGAGAGAATTGAAAAATGACTTCCACCGCGTAACGCGACAAGCGGAAGCACTTACCAAGCTGCAACCTGAAAGAGCTTCATCCTATCAAGCACAACTCAAAGCCTGCTTGTCCGTCATCGAAGCGGAAGCGGAAAAACTGATGAAGTGACATGAAATCGCACCCCCTAACCCTCTGGAAAATCGTCCTGCTAACCCATCGCGGATGGACGTGGACAGTCAACGGACTGAAATCTCCGCGCGGAACCCAGTGGCAAATACGCCAGCAAAACCGTATTTTTTACGCTCAAATAAAATAACCTTTGACAACCTGTAACTTTGAACAACACTAACGCCGTGACCTTTATTGAACACTTCGCACAGACAATCCGCCGCTGGCGGTTATCGCAAAAGCCGATCATGCTCCAGAAGGATGCCGCCGCTTTCGTGGGTGTGACCCGCAACCGCTGGTGTCTTTGGGAGAACGGACGAACGCCGTCCAAGGAATCAGAATTCATGGTTCGGACCAAGATAGCCGCTCTGGCAACGCCGACCACTCAGCCAAAAATCTCCACTCAGCCAAAAATCTCCACCCGTGCCGGAACGGAATCCAATCCGACCGCCTGCATCTCCGCAGCCTCGCAACCACCAACTAAGCGCAAATAAGTAGCAACTGACATAACAAGAGGAATCATAAGAAGGTTGTGGCGGATTCGGCACGGGACTCTTTTAACAAATCTAACTTCAAAACATGAGCAACGAACTGACAGTATCAAACGCAAAACAGCTTGGGGATTACCTAGGCAAATCACGGACGGCAATCGTCAACGCCCTCCCTTCGCACCTGAAGGCCGACCGCATGATCCGGCTGGCGCAAACGTGTTACAGCACCAACGCGGAACTCAAGAAATGCACTCCGCAAAGCATTCTTTCATCGCTGGTCGTCGCCGCGCAGATTGGCCTTGAGCCAGGTGTAGCGGGTCAGTGCTATCTAATTCCATACAAAGGAACCTGCACGATGGTTCCGGGCTGGCAGGGGTTGGTCGGACTTCTGAACAACACGGGACGCGCGACGGCATGGACCGGGGCGGTGTTTGAAGGCGACGTGTGGGAATTTGAGTTGGGCAGCCGTCCGAAGTGCCGTCATCTGCCGGGACCGAACTATGGCGACCCCGATTCTTTGACGTGGGTTTATGCCTGCGGCAAGGTCAACGGTTCGGAACAAGAAGTCATCGAAGCGTGGCCCGTGTCGCGCGTGATTAAACACCGGGACCGCTACAACAAGGTCGGGCAACGGCACTATTCGTATGCCAACTTTGAGATGTATGCCCGCAAGGTGGTGTTGCTCCAGGTTCTCAAGTATATGCCGCGCAGCATTGAGTTGAACAACGCCATTGTTGCGGCTGATGCGGCGGAAATCGGGCATACCACGATGGTTGATAACGGCGTGGTAATCGAAATGGAGACGGGCGACGGGCCGGTAACAGATGCACCGTCGTTTCAGGCCGCTCCGGTGACTATGGCAACTGCAACTGCATCGGCAACGAAATCAAAACCTGACACGGACATTACCAAGACCGTGATTCGGCTTTTGGCATCGGCCAAGCCACCGATTCAGGTTGAAACGTTCCTCGGTTGGTGGCGAACGGTTGGCGGACCTGAATCCACGGCGAACGCGAAAACCATCGACGAAATTGCGTCCATTTCCAGCCATTCGCTTGAGGCCATGATTGGCGATTGGGAAAACGCGGTGAAGTCGATAAGGGGATAAGGGTATGAGTCACGAACGAGCAGACGGGAAGTTCCACGAAATGTGTGACGGCGAATATATTCTTCAAGGAGAACCAAGAATAGAAACAGTGGACACATTTCCGATGGGGCCAATTAAGTTATTGGTTGGGAATTTTAAGTGCAATAAATGCCAAGGTGTCTTAACCGGACTTGTAACAGATAAAGGGGTAAACCCATGACCACCGACTTCAAAACCCTTATCGGCGTCCACGAAGGAATGCCAGCGGAGCAATATCACGCTTTGCCGGGTGCATCCGCGTCAATACTTCGGACGCTGTGGCAAGGCACTCCCGCTCATTTGCGGCTGTATCTGGACAAGCGCGAGGAACCGTCACCTGCGATGATAGCGGGCACACTGGCGCATCACTACGCACTGGAACCGTTGGCGGAACCGCCGATGATTATCAAGAAACCGGAAACCTACACGGACGATAACGGAAATCAGAAGCCGTGGCACGGAGCGTCAAAGGTTTGCAAGACATGGGAGCAAATGAAGAAGGATCAGGGTTTCCAAGTGCTATCATCCACTGACTTCGACAACGCCGTGAACGCGGCCAAGGCGTTGTCGGACCATCCGATTACCGGCCCGGTTCTGCGGGACTGCAAAACAGAACTGTCGCTTCTAACTTGGGACCAGACCAACGACGTTGGTGTTCGTTGCCGCATGGACATCATCCCGTCGCAACGGTTTGATTTCTTGGCCGATTGCAAATTTACTAACTCAGTGGACGACCACCAGTTTCCGCGTCACGCCTACGACATGGGCTATCACATCCAAGCTGCGCTATATCTGTTTGTGTGGAATGCGCTCTGTGGGTCGGAAGATCGTAAGCGGGGTTTCAAATTCTTCTCCGTGGAATCGAAACCTCCGCATGACGTTAAGGTGTTCGCGTGCTCAGACGAATTCATTGCGAAAGGTTGGGAGGAAGTTTGTCAACTTCTGCCAGTCTTTGCCAAGTGCTCGCGCGAAAACATCTGGCCTGGTTCGCCCGCGACTGAGGTTGTATGCACGGTGCCGAAGTGGGTGTCCTAACGCACATCCTCATCGTAGAACCACTTTGACTATGAAAACTATTGCAAATCCAGAGCGTTGTTCTGTGGCGTCTGGTTCGTGTCCGTCGTCTTTCTTTTACCCTCTTTTTGAACTCATGAGCCGCGAGCATGGACTGACGCTTTTGGAATCGGAACTTGCGGAAATCGTGAGCGTCTCCGAACAACTCGCTGGCGTTCCGGGAGAACTCGACGGCGGCGACATTCGCGAAGGCTGGATCATGGTAAAGTTGAATGTTTCGCCTGCTGGCTTACGCATTGGGCAACCCGTCCGCGTGATTTTGCCGAAAGCAAGCTCATCAGCGACCAGACCATGAGTGACGCAAATTGCAATAAGAGCGAAGTGGCCGGGTTCGCTGAAGCGTATGGTTAGGGCTTTTTATGCAAAACGTAACACTCAGAACACACGACGAATCGCAATGCAGCGGCGAACACTGCTGCATCCACAACCCGTCCGACCACCACATGAGGACGTGGCCGCTGAACTGGCGCGACGATAAGGGCGTGATGGAGCGAATCTGCCCGCACGGTGTCGGCCATCCCGACCCGGACGACGCCGCGCACAATGTCCGAATCGGTCGTGAACATCTGACGATTCATGGATGCGATGGATGCTGTCGTCCTAACATAAGAATATGCGACGTGACTCGGCAAAAAGACTGTCGGTTGTGATGAAATTCTATTTCTGAAGAACTCAAGAAACAAAAACATGACCTTTACATCAACACCACCGACCACTACTGGGTTCTACGCCTGGAAAGCGCGAGAAGACATAAGCGACGAAGACGTGCGCGGAAGACGCCTTATCGTCCTAAAGAAATGCACGTTCAAAGGGGTGGTTGACGAACTATCATACGAAGAACCATCAGAGATTAAAGGTCTCTGGTGCCGACTAGTGCCCGCAGAGGAATTGGAGAAGGCTTACGCGGAAGGACACTATCACTGCTCATCGGAAATCATCGAATCCTACGAACAGTTTCGAGCTAACCAAGCCGTTGAACTACGCGCCGAGAACGAGAAGCTTCGGCAGGTGGTGGATGATGCTCTGAATTACTGCCTAGGAGACCTTCAGTATAATCACCAAGACATTGAACATCTTATACAACTTCTAAAGAAATGAACAAACAATGACCACCACCGAACACCTCCATCAACTTAGCACCCACACCTTCGACATCGGCACGCGCGTAAGGAAAAAGTCCGGCTCACAGTGGGAGGGCTTTGTGTGTGGTTACTACTCCACAAGCCTCACTCCTAATGGCGTGTGTGTCGAATCGTCCACACACAAAGGCAGCGTTCAAATCTATCCGGCGAAGGCGTTGGAGATTGTTAAGTAAAGACCATATGACCACCACCGAACACCTCGAAAAGATCAAGGCCAAGTGCCAAGAGCGCATTGATATATGCGAAGGTAGGCTTATATACGCCGAAGCGGGCTGGAAGTCCACCATCGCGGCGATTGAGGGGTTACAGAAAATGTATGGCTTACTTGGCGAGCCGGGAATCTCCATTGCCGATGCGGCCATACGATTTGAGTGCAACGTAATCCGTGACGCCATCCTCGCCTCATGGCCGGAGTCAACTTTAGCCATCGTGTGATGGCAACCGTCCATAATCCGTTATACTATTGGTCGTAGAACTGGCGGGTTTTGGGCGGGTTAAATTTGAAACACCAAACAAAACACAAACATGAGCAATAAACATCCATTAGAAACAGCACTCGAAGAATTGATTGAAGCCAAGAACCTGCAAGGCCGCGCCCCGGTTGAATTCTGGAAACGCGCGTCAGCCAGTTTGGAAGCTTACAAAGCCAACCTGCCAACCGAATCTGTTCAAGTTGAATCCAACACCGATGAGTTGAACGACCTCCGCAACATGCGGGTTGCCGTTGAACGCGCCTTGCGGTGGGCACCACCTGAACCGCCTCAACGCCCCAGCATGGCTTCTGCCGTGGCTCAGGCGGTGGTGCAGTCCTTTGAGGCGCAAGGACTCCCCACTGGACTTGTTCGGGCACAACAGGTCAGTGCGCCGCGCATGGTGCAGGCGCAGGCGGTGGTTCAATGATAATCGGCGCGGTGAACGAGAAGTTATGAAAACGACACAAAAAGAACCGATAGAAAATATGGAAGAAATTACCGATGCAATCGAAGAGGCAATGGGCATCCGAACTCATGTGGACATTAAAAGTCCGCATGACCCTAAGATGGAATTGTCCAAGCAAGCTAAAAACAACGCAAAGCTGATTGAGATTTATAAAACTCCATTTGGAAAAATGTTCGTGGACAACTTTTGTGATTTTTCGCGGAATCCAAACATTCGTAATTTGCTAGGAATTTAATGCCTATTCTGAGCCGAAGCGCGTCAGGAATCCAAACCTGGCGCGCTTTGATTAGGGGACTTCGGAAACGGCTTTCGCAAGTTCCCTGGCCTGCGGTTCCGTCAGTTTTGAAAACGGTGTGGCCGCAATCTTTCTGAGCGAATTGTTGTTGAGAATCTTACCGGCAATTTCAAGTTTCAGACGGGGAATTCCAAGATTGACACGCAGAAACGCAAGTCTTCCGGCCTGTGGAGCGCGCGCCACTTCTTCAGCATTGATTCCATCGCTTCCCAACATGGACAGCATGGACTCTTTTGCCGTTGGACCGGTTCCTTTCAAAAGTTGCGCCGCTTCAATCAGGTCTTTTGTCTTTGTCGGTCCAAGTATTTTGCTGGCGATTTCACCCCTGCGTTTTTCCGTAAGCAGGTTCAACAACTCGTCAGGGTCGATAACTTTTCCACCCAGCTTGGTTGATTTTCTGGCATCATTTATCAACGACTCCAAATATGTTTCCTGAAGCCGTGATGCCAGTTGCGGGTCTTGGCGATGAATGGAGTCCATCATCTGACCAACTAAGTCCGGGGAATAACCACCCGATCCACCCGAAGGTTTCATGCCGGGTCCAACTTTGAAATCACCACCGATGATTTTGTTAATCAGCGTGTGCGGGTCGCTTTCGGCGGATGTCGTCTTTCCGCCCATCACATCGGCGTAAATCTGATTTGAAAGAGCTTTCTCCCTGAGTGCGTTGGCTGAAATTGCATTGGCGGCTGATCTGGCTATTTCGGGACGCGACACAGGTTCAAGCAAGTCCGCTATCTCGCTTGGATTTGCCTGAAGCGATTTCAAAGCATCTGCGGGCGACAGTTTACCGGAAGACTCAATCAACGCCTGACGTTTTGCCAGATTAACCACGTTGTCGTAGTTGGGAAACATGGACCCAAATTCTTTGGGCGCATTGGATTTGAATTCGTCCAACCGTTTAACCACCTGTCCCAAATTGTATTTTCCAGAGACAGAATTGAAGGCGTCTTCATGTATCTCCTGGGCCAAACCACGGCGGACGGATTCCAAAACTTTGGGGTAATCATCACCGGAAATCTGCTTCAACCGATCAAAGTTCGATTGCGCGTTTCCACCTGTCAGTTGGGAGTAAACCTCGGAAGGCTGAGTTCCCTTTGCAACCCCAACATCACGGCTCAAACTTTGAACGAACGGGTCTTTGTAGGAATCCGCAGTTTCAGCATAAAGCTTGTTGGCCGCTTGAAGCCGGTTTTTAAGGCCGGTGGTTGGCAGGCTGGAAACAATACGGTCAATGTCCTTGGTCAGCGCAGAGACCAGTTTCCATTTATCCCGCTCTGGAATTCCAACCATTCTGGCCGGGTCATTTACGGAATCACGAACCAAAGTCCTATACCTGAGCAAGTCTTCCAAACTTTGATCTGTGTCTGCAAAACGCTTTATCTGTCCAACCTCTCTCTGAATTGCGCCAAGAGTTGCCGGAATCGGAGCCACGGATTCAGTGGAAATCGCTTCCCCTTTGGGTCCGACGATTTTGTTTTCGTTTACAACTGTTTCTTTCAGGGCTTGCGATTCAAGTTCTTTGGCAATCTGCGAAGTGAACGTGGCTTTACCCTTCACCTTGACGAACGGATGGTCACGAAACTCATCGTATGCTTTTGTCACCGCTGCATCTCGCCGTTCCAAGCCTTCACCGGCAAGAGTTTTGACCGCATCACCCGCACTGTGCCGGTCGGTTCCGGGTCCAATAAGCGAGGCACCACGGGCAGAAGTTGCCACACCTGAAGCTTCAAGGTGGTCGGCTATTTCCTTTGAAAACATATCAATCGCAGCGTTGGCATTGGCATCAATTGGAGCCAACTGGCTTTTGAGCAAGTCACGGGTTGCGGTGGCTATCTGTGAAGGGGACGCACCGGGCGGCGCTATCTTGGTGGCCGCGTAAATTACCGCCTGCCTTGCGCCATCCATCTCTTGGGGCGAAACGCTTCCAGAAATTGGCTTCTTGAGTTCTTGAACGTATTTTCCAACGGCATCGCCTGGAGTTGTTGGCACTTCGATTCCGTATGCCGATTGGATGGCTTCACGGGCTGCACGGCGTCCGGCAGATTCCACCGGTTCAACCAAGGGCTTAATCAAACCGCCAATCGCACCCCTCATTCCAGATGCAATCCGCGACCCCGCTGCTTCCGGGGCAATGGCTGATGCAATTCCGCCACCAACAGCATTGGCGGCTTTTCCGATGATTGGACCCGCAACAGCATTTGCCACTGCACCACCGGCTATGTTTCGACCCAATTCGGCTGGGTTGGAGCGGCCTTCCAAAGCTTGTTCGGTTGCATTCTGCGCTCCGGTAAATGTGCCACCGGCCAATGCGCTACGGACAATATATCCGGCCAATGATTTTGCAGCGCCAATGGCATATTTTGCGGGCAATGCTTCGGAGGCAAGCGCACCGGCAACGTAAGGGGCCGCCATCCTTCCAACTTTCTCGTTGGATTTTACATCTTCTTCAGTTGTTGGAACAGGCAAAGCCAATCCTGCCGGTGAAAGATTCTGAGGCGATGCTGCCGACATGGTTTCCAGAAACGTTCTCTCCCTGCGAGGCTTGCTTGCCGCAATCTCGCCCTGTCCCTCACGTCGGCGCAGTTCGCCTACACCGGGTTTCGATTCTTCGGTTTTTACGCCGTGCATTCCAACAGCTTTGAGCACGTCTTCATGCGAAAGCTCTTTCTCGCTTTCAATGTTATACGTTTCCCCATTCTGCCCACTGACTTGGTAGGTAGGCATTATTTTACCCTTTTCACGGTTACTTTTTGACCGCCAATATCGTAGGTTGACGCTTCGGTTTTGGCATCGCCGGGAGGATACGCATCGGAAGCGGGAACTCCGATATTCTTGGCCGTCTTGTCGTAAAGGGACTTCATGGTGACGTATCGGTCGCGAATCTTTGGGTTGTTCTGAATTCCCAAGTCCTCTATTTCTTTCAGCTTCTCGCCAAGCTGTTCCAGTTGGTTCACCCGGAAACTCTTGAAACGGTTTCTGAAATCTGAATCGTTTGGATTGCCAATCTGTTCAAGGATTGCGTCCTTCTCATTCTGAGTCAGGGTTTTGCCGCCAAATGTAAATGCGCGACCTGTGGCAAGTGTCTGATATTCTTGCAGCAATTCCCGCTCTTTCGGATACGCTCCGGTCGCCTTGCCTGCCAGATTCTTTGCGCGCGTCCAGATGGGACCAAAATCACCTTCGTAACCCTTCAGCTTTTCCTCAAGCTTTTCGGTTCCGCGAAGCGTATTTTCAAACAGGCCCAAATCCTTGACCTGTTCTTTGGACAGGTCCGGGAATTTTCCACCATTGGCAACAATCAGTGAAAGCACTTTCGCTTTCTCGTCCTTTGGCAAAGATGCAAGGTTATTATCCGAACTGATTATTTTGTCCGCCTGCCGTTCGGCCGCAGTCATTGTCTTGTTGAATTCAAAAGACGTTCCCGCCTTCTTGAGTGCTCTCTGATACGCTTCAGGATCAAATTCACCAGTCTCCGGGTCGAAAATAGGTTCTCCGGTGGAAGTCTGCAATGAACGCAACTGAGTCATCTGTCCGCTCTTAATGGCTGAACGGCGAAGATCGTTTCTTTCCTGACCCTGGTTTTCCAATACCGAATCACGATATTGTTTTTCCGTAAGCATCCCATTTCGATATTCAATCAACGCCTGTTGTGCGGGAGTAATAAACTGCCTCTGCATCATCGGAGCCAGCTTCTCCAACACCGGAGCGGGAGCGCGCGGCAACCATCGTGACAGCACCTCGTTTTGAATCTGTTGCGGTGTGCGCGTCGGTTGCGGTGTGCGCGTCGGTTGCGAGAATGCGTTGTTCACGTCCGCGCCCAATCCCATGTCCTTGTTCTTGGACGATTCCTTTTCAAGTTCACTCTGGAAATCTGTGGCGAAACCTTTCTGCCAGTCCTGGGTGTCTTGGAACTCCTTGGCCTGACGTGCGGCCTGTGCGTTTTGAATCCCCTCGGTGAACTGAGATTCCCGCTTCTTTTCGGCCAACGATTGCATGAACTGCTGACGGTCCTGCTGTTGCCGCGCCAGCCCTAGTCCGATTTGCAATCCGGCACCCATCGGAGCGACATACGATGCTGCGTCTGGAATGTTTGGCATAAATTAGTAGGAGCTTACAGGCGCGTAGTTTTGGTTTCCGAAGCTGTCTGCCGCGCCAACGTATGAACCGCCGACCGAAGGGGCCACGGCACCACGACCACCGAAACCGCCACTCATAAGCCCGTAGCCCAACAATGCGCCTCCAAGTTGCTGTCCAGCCGCTCCCAGCGTTCCCAGCGCACCTGGAGCCACCGCCGCATTTGCCGCCGCTTCCATGTTCTGGCCGCGCTGCTGTTCGCTTCCGCCGTAGAGCAACGACGGGTTGATACCCAACTGTTGGGCGATGCTAATCGGCGTGGACATCGGGGTTCCAGAAATCAATTGTTGCGCCTGCTGTTGACCGCTGTTCATCAGACCAAGTGAGGTGGTTCCAAGATCGCGGGCGGTAAGGTTCCTACCGGCCTGCGACCCGCCAAAGCCGCCGCTCAAACCATGCGCCGCGCCCGACCGTTCAATTGCCGCCTGAACATCGGGCGGAATTCGTCCGGCCAATTCATCCTGAATCTGGCTTGACCGCGCCCCTTGGATGGCACTGTAACCGGGGATGCTCTTGTTAAGCGCATCCTGCATCTGTTGCTGGTTATAGACGTTCTCCTGACTGGTCAGGTTTTGCGCCTGTGGCAGTGCCGCCAACGAGGCGTTCAACGAATCGGTGTAAGCCTTGTTTGGATCAACGTAGGGCGTGTTGGCTATTTTACCGAGACCGCTCTTGGTCTGGCTGGATGACACAAGTGAGCCGACCGTTCCCACGGCGGATAATCCGATAGCTGCTGCTAGGGCTGACATAGTTCCTTTCGTTTATGAAATTCCAACCAAGTGTTTGATTTTTCAAACAGTTCATCTTCCAGTGTTTCCACGTTGGTTTCAGTGGTGATGTGGAAGGTGGCGAACTCCACGTCTTCAAGCGTTACCGCAACCTTCCTCGACCCGGCGACCGATTCAAATATGTGCGGAGCCTCAATGTCTTGAACAATCCCGTTCATCCAAAGGCGCATTCTTCCTTTAAGCAACAAGTTTGGATGCGTGGTCTTGTGCCTGTGCCCCAGCAACAACATCCCTGCCGGGGCGGACATGTGCCGGATATACATGCCGCTCAAAAAGTGATGGGTTGCCGACGCCATATCGACGGTTGAATTCGGAAGCAACAGTGCCTCCATCTGTTCCACCGGGTCAATGACGGCAAGTTCGTTCATATAAACGCCCCGAACACTCGCCGGGGATGGGCGTCTCCCCACGGCTGACAGTTCACCGTGATCTGTTGTGGTGGTTGATACTTGTCCAATTCGTTTCGGAGAAGCTGAATCGCAATGGCATGGTGTTGACTGGCCAAGTCAAACTGATGCTGGTCCCGTGAATTCAACGCCATCATTTCTTCCCGGACAGCCTCGATGTTCTGGATAAACATCCAGTCGGTAGGCACCAGCACGGGGACAAATTCGCGGCGCACCAAGAACGTGGCGGCAATTCCGTTCTGACAGTTTGTCAGTGCGGGAGCGCAACCCGTGCCGTAATCGGTGCAGCAATTACCTCCGGTGACAGGTGCATTTGAAGCGCAATACGTCGGGAAGTTCAGCAGGTAACGGCGAATATACCAAGGGTCGGTTTCGGATGCCTCCCAAATCGCAATCGGTGCAGACTGCGTGCTGGTCGGGTAATAGGCGGTGACGTTGATCTGACCCACCGTAACCGGCTTCTGAACTCCGGTAAGCCCTGGAGGAAGATACTGGTAGGCAGACTGTGCATACGGCAACGCCAGTGTGACCGATTCTTGAACCGGTTGCAGCGTGGAAGAGTCGATACCTTGAAGCAAAATAATCTTGCCCACGTCAGCCGCCGACTGCGGGTAAAGCTGGATGTAAGCCGGTGAACCGGTAACGTCTTGGAACGTGCAGACGTTATTTCTCGGTAATAGCTCCGGCGTCCATCCCTGTTGCTGTTGCTTGCTTTGCCCGACCGGTGGCACCGGATAATCAGTCTGGAACTCCCACCATTGATTGCGGATGTAAACGGATTCCCGGCAAATATCCATCTTCTCCACTACGGCCACGTCACGCGGGAAAGTGATGCACCCGTTGTATTGGCAGAACCGCATTACCACGATGGTTCCATACCAGCGTCCGGCATCGGCCAGCGTGCGTTGCGCCCGGTTGGCCAAGGCGATGAACCGCGCGTTGCAGGGCGGAAGGTTAAGGGTGTCCCCAACCCCGGAGTTTTGAAGATCGGCAAATGTAGTTCGGATTGGCATAGTGACCTTTAAGGAACGTAACCCATCGAAACGTAGAATTGCCAGTCTGTTTCCAAAGTGGCAACGCCTGAATAATCACCACCCTTGTTGATTACCTTGAAAACGGTTCCGGCACAGTTCTTTTGAAACAGAGTAAATGCCGTGGTGGTAACTTGCCAATAAAGGGCAGGCGTTCCCGACACGCTGGAACCGCCTCCGTTGTCATCGCTTACAAACGCATCTGGAGACACGATGTCACCAGTAACCCAGCCGTTGTTATTGTTTACACAGCGCAACCATACGTTACAGAAACTCGGAAGCTGTGCCAGAGTGTGGGCAACCGAAGTGTTGGCACCCGCCACCGGAACCGCCGAAAGCGCGGAAACAAACTTGGTCGTCAACAGATAACCAAAAGAAGGGTTCAGAAGTTGGAAGTGTGCTCCATCGTAAAGCACCAGATACCAGTTACCGGCCACAATCTGACCTGCCGTGGTTGCCGCAGAACCAACTAGAAGTGTTTGCAACGTATAGGCGTTTACTTGAAACGTGCTGGCAGCCGTGTTGGAATGTGCGGCCAGAAATACGAAGGTCATGCCCGCAACCAGTCCAGTGGCAGGGGTTCCATCCGGGTTTACGGAAACCGGAATCGTGACGCTTGTGACCTGATACGAATTGGCCGCGCCTATGTCGGACAGGCCGGGGAAGAAGAACGTCGGTTGGTTCGGAACCCATACACCACCACTCGCCCGGTAAAGTTGCAACGGCGTTCCTCCACCGGAGATTTGCAACCACAGGTAGTTTGTGCTGATGGCCGGGGTGGAACTGGAAACGAGAATCTGTGCGTTATCCAGACCGTTGACCGTCGCGCTCAAGGCATTGACGAACGCCTGAAACGTCAACTGCCATGTCGCCGGACAGAAGTTGGGCGGAAGCGTTCCAGCGGTGAAGGTAAGGGTAATCATGGATTAGTGGGCGACATACACCTTGTATTTCCAGTTGGCTGGAGTCACTGGATAAAGGTTTGGAACAAGACCAGCAGCACCATCTCCAACGGCAAAGATTTTATGCGTGGCCGGAAATCCCGTTGTGTCAAACGTTTGATAGGTTTTAACACTAACCGAAGTGGTCCTAACTGAAAATGCAGAAGAGGAAACAGCCAATGTAGACGTGTTCACATTGACTACAAAAAGATCAGCATCAACTTCATCGTCCTTCAGATAGGAGGCATCGTCAGCCTGACAAACCATTACTGGACGAACAAAGGCTGGAACTGCTCCAAAACCGTGGTTGTATGTCTGAAGCAGTTGCGGCGGCGCAACCCCAGCCAGCAAGTCAATCAACGGGGAACTTTCCAGAACCGCAAACGCAATGGCTGGCGTAGGCGGAATCAACGGCGTCACAATCGCCGTTATATCCGGGTTCAACAGTTGGAAATTAGTCCCATCATACTGAACCAGATACCAACCGTTGGCGACGATGTAACCGGCACCAATCTGCGCCGCTATAATCTTAATCGGAGCCGCCGCATACGCCGATGCACCCACCTTGACCTGAAACGTGGAGTTGCCCGTGTTCGCGTGCGTCGCCTTGAACAGAAACGTCATGCCCGTGGTAAGGCCCGACGTGGCAATGCCTCCCGTGGTCTGACTGATGGGCAGATACGACAGCGTGACAACATAGGCGTTGGCCGCGCCCGTGTCCGTGTAGCCCGAAAAGAACCAGTTCTGTTGGACCGGTTCCCAACTGCCAGCTATCACCGAATAGACGTAAAGTTGAACTGGAATTCCAGTATCCGTGATCTGAAGCCACAAGTTTGATGGGTTTACCAAGTCCGTAACGGGCACATCTTTACTCACTATTACCTGCGAGTAATTCAGCCCGTTTACCGTTCCCGTCAGCGCATTAACGAACCCGGTGAACGTCTGCTGCCATGTCGTGGGGCAGAACCCATTCGGCAAAGTTCCCGCGTTGAAAGTGATGGTCGCCATATCAGTAGTAATCGTTCACGTCGCAAACTTGCACCACCGGACAAACGCCAGCCGCCGTGCATTGCGTGGTGTTTGCGGTGAGACAAACACTCCTGTCCAAATCGCCTGAAGGCTTTTCCGGCTTCTTGTGCGCCCATGCCCGCATTTCCTTGAATCGGACAGCCCCGGAACCGGCAACCCGAACTTGGAAGTTGTAACCCCAGCTTGCCGACGTGTTCTGTGCCGGATTAACAGCCGGGTCAGGAGTTTGGAATGAAACCCGATTAAAAGCCAACGGGTCAGGAAACACAGGCGGATAACACCCAAGATTGGAACAGGCTCCGGTTATGGCGCACGCCGACGTGGTGGCCCAAGGTGTCCATGCCGGTCCAAGGGATGAACGGTAGTATCCGTTTATGGATACGCTCCCGGCCACCTGGTCGAACCATAGGTCGCACCCAAGCAACTGTTTCAAATCCAAGGAAGACGTTTCCTGGTTGGCGAAATCAAATGCCCGCGTTTCAAAGGACCATTGAATCGGAACGTAGGCGGTTCCGTTGTAATCCTGTCTGGCGTTGGGGTCGAATTCCCATAGCTCAATCTGGTTGGTGGATGAATTACGGACCCACGCAAAAGCGCGTTCCAAGTTGTTCACCGTAGCCTTGAAAACTCCGTAGAACTGGTGTCCGGTCCAGATTCCATCCCAAGCCGGTGGACTGGTCTTGCCGACGCCACCAACGTTGAAGAAGTCCAAGCTGCCAAGACCGAGGTAATAGATGCCGGTGGTCTGGTCGCGTTGCGGCTGGACGGTGAACAGGTAGCGGTTCTGCCATGTCATTCCGCTGCTTCCGTAAAGCCATACCGCAGCCTCGCCTTCAATGGCCCGAACCAGTTGACGGCTCAACGGGATGTTGCCCCATTGATGGACGAAATCGCGACGGGCGTAGAAATAGGAGCGTATCTGCGAATCGCTGGACCGGAAGAACATGTCTCCGTTCACGTTGTCAAAGCACTCCTGAGATACGGGTCCGAAACCAATCAACGCATACTGTTGAATGGGTTGCTGGAGATTTTTCCAAACGGTTCGGTCGGTCGGAGCGTTGAACGCAAAGATGCCCTGTGACGTGCCAACCAAAAGGCTGCCTTCACCAAGGGATGTGTCAATGTTCGCCGAATACGTTATGGCGGTGATGCCGCCCTGAATTCCCGGCACAGCGAATGAACCGCCTTCATTCAGGAAGTCATTCTCAGTGCATTGCAATACGGAGTCGCGGGGATCGGCCAGTTCCAAATTCCCGTTTACGATGTCGCCACCAATGTAGTTGCTTCCTTCCGCCACCCACACCCGTCCTTGGTAATAAGCCGTTGGTCCTCCAGGGGGCAGTTCGTGAACGTTCAGTGTCGTCTGATTTCCGTTGCTTCTGCGGGAGATGACACCGTTCCAAAAGATAGGCAGGTTTACGTTGTTCTGAACAATCAGGTTTCGTTCAGCCTGACAGAACCAGACGTGCGGAGCGGTCGGGTCGTTTACAATCGTTCCCGACGTTAGCTCAGTAACCGTGTAGTTGTTGTCGTTCAGGTTGGTCAGATAGACGCGACCCGCAATCGAAACGGCGGCAAAGACCTGACCGGAATCCGAAGTGTAAGTGCCAAATCCTTGAAAAAGTCCCTGCAAATAACCGGTCTTTCTCTGAACCATCCCCGGTCGAATATCGTTGTAGCTGGATCGGAAAACCCGGTTGGTAGCCCACGAAGACTGATTCCGGCTGATAATCGTGGCAGGCAAAGACGAGTCCACCCCGCCATCCCATGCGGTGATTCCATCGTAAACCCGGTTGGGGTCGTTAATGCCTGAACCCATTTCCATTGAAACTTGACACAGCCAAGGTTATAGTTCAAGCGGCAATGGAAATATCTCGCGCAGAAAAAAAAGGTTCCTTCACCCTTTACGGTCGCACGTTCCCGATTGGGACCGACCGGTTTCTGATAGAGCGCGAAATCATCCGTAAGCCGTCCTATGTCCCGGAACGCAAAGATGATTTGCACCATTACCGCGAGGCGTTGACCGCCCTGATGCCCAAGTTTGAATGGCACCGATGGTCCGAACTCCTTTTCGAGAACTTCGTAAAGCATGACCAGATTGCCATCTGCGGACCCGGCAGCTCTGGCAAAACCTACACGTCCGCCGCGTGGGCATATCTGAACTTCCAGATATGGGGAAAAGACCTGACTTGTCTTGTTTCGACAACTACCCGCGAGCTATTGCCGCAACGTGTGTGGGGTGAAATCTGCGGCATCCATCGTGCCTGCAAAGAAAACCGCCCTTGGCTGGACGGTCATATCACTGACGCAAACTATTCCCTGACGGTATCCGGTTCAGTCGAAGGCGAAGGCCGAAGCTTCAAAGGCGGAATCAAGGGTGTCGCCTGCAAAGTTGGTCCCGACCAATGGACCGGCATGAGCAATTACGTCGGCGTGAAAAACGAGAGGTTGCTGGTCATCATGGATGAGTTGTCCCTGATGGGTTCGGGTGCCATTGACGCGATGGCAAACCTGGCCACAGGTGGTGCCATAAGCGTTCAGTTCATCGGCATGGGCAACCCAAAAGACCCGCTTGATTCGTTGGGTAAACTCGGTGAACCCGTAGGCGGCTGGTCGTCCATAGGTCAGGAGAAACGAACCCGGACATGGGCAACCCGTGACGGCGGTGTGGGGATTCAGATTTACGGGCCGGACACTCCCAACGGTGACTTCCCGCGTGGCATCAATCCGTGGCACGGCATTTTGAAGCCGGAAACGATTGAGCGAAAACTGGCTTACTACAAAGACGTGAACGACATCAACATGACCATGATGTATTATGGCATCATGCCCATTCTGTCGCTCGACAAGCGGGTTCTGACGATGCAGCTATGCGAAGACGGCATGGCTTTCAACGATGTCACATGGTCAAGCAGCCCGCTCAAGAAGGTGGCCGCGCTGGACCCCGGCAAGGTGGCTGATGGCGACCGCAAGGTTCTTACGATTGGAACGTTCGGAGATGACGCCAACGGGGTCATGGTTTTGAAGCCTGAGTTGCAAGTGAACATTCCCATCGTGAATTCTTCAGAGGATGTGGACACACAGATCGTAAAGTTCGTGATGAAAGAATGCCTGAACCGCGACATACCCCCGGAGAACTTCGGTTACGACTCAACCGGCAACGCCACTCTGGCTTCCGAGTTCGCGCACCTGTGGAGCCATAAATGCGTGCCGATTGATTTTGGAGGTTCCGCCCCTGACCGCCCGGTTCGTGCCGGTTCGCCCGACATGGAATCGCAAGCCTATCGGAATCGCGTGACCGGCCTTTGGTTCGCCGTTCGTGAGGCAATCAAGCTGGGGCAGATACGGGGACTTCCGCGTGACTGCGCTCAAGAAGGTTGCCAGCGAATCTACAAGGAGACCGGAAAGGTGTCCGGCTTCGTGCAAGTCCAGGTTGAACCCAAGGTTGAAATGAAAGAGCGCACCAAGGAATCACCCGATTTGATGGACTCGTTCGTGATTCTTTTGGAGATGGCCAGACGGCATGGATTCCAGCTTGGCCGCGCAAAAGTAATGAAGAAATCCGGCGAGAATCCGTTGCTTAAAGTAGCGGAACGGATACGCAAAACCATCCGTGGCCATGACCTTGTTCCGATGCGTAGTGTCTAAAAGAGTTGACAGTCGGTCGTGGAGGTGAAAAAAGTTATTCCGTCATTTATGGCTCAAGGTTTATTCAGGTTTCGACCCACCGGAAAAAAAGTTCTGGTCAAGATGGAAGAGTTGCCAACCGTTGTTAATGGACTCCATATCGTTCCCCAAAGCGGGCACATGGCGGAACGTCCGCAAGTGGGTCGACTGATGATTCACGGGACCAACAGCAAGTGCGAAGCGAAGGTTGGTAATCGCGTGGTGGTGAATCCCTACAACGGCAAGGACGTGGTGGTGGATGGCATCCCGTTCAAGATATACGATGACTTCGCTGTGTTGGCGGTGGTGGAATCCTAACCCCTGATGAACTTCCGAATCAAAAACTGTTACGGTGTATTTCCGCCCGGTGGCTGGATGTATTCGGAAGAAGGCTGGAACGCACCGGCTCCATTGGGCACAGGTTTCCGGGATCAGATTGTCAACATCGCCAACTTTCGCCGCCAGAATCCACGGCTGAACCTGAGTCCGAATCTGGCCGACTGTGAACAGGCACTTCACAACTTCACCGCCGCCCGTCTCAACTACCATGTGAACTGGTGCGAGGCGTTTGACGAAGACTCAAAAAAAAACTCACCGACTCACCAGACTTACTCCCCAAAGGATTCAAAAGATGTTCAACCGGGTGTCGTTGAGCGTTTTTGGAATCGCTTCAAAAACGATGCGCGCGGGCTGGCTATCCTTGGCCGATGGATTGGTGATGGCGCGGTTCCCGTTGACCAGTCGGTAGCCGACGAACGCGCACGCGCCTGTCTTCGCGGCAATGGTGGAAACACGTGCCCGCACAATCAACCGGGTGGCCACATTGAAACGGCCATCGCCGAAGAGATTTTGGCGCAGACTTCCTTCCGAAAGGAAATCAAACTGGTGGTTCCGGGAGAACCTGGACTTAAAACATGCGAGCTTTGCGGGTGTCATCTGCCGTTGAAAGTGTGGGTTCCAAACGTCCCGGCAATGGATGGTCGTCCGACATGGTGTTGGCAAAAGGGGGATAGCAAGCCAACTTCAGTTCGCCCCAAGATCAACGTTCATCGCGGCGGCGCATTCGGTGATGTGATTCAATCTACGACCATTGCCGACGCTCTGTGTGAACATGGTTACGATGTTCATTTCATGGCCGGTGAAGTGGAAGGCGTGGTTCTAAAGGGGCATCCGTCCATCGCATCAAACACGCCTGCGCCTAATGTTCCAACCATTGAACTGGATTGGGCTTATGAACGGTCGCCTGATTTCCCCACGACCAGCATTCAGACGTTGTTGCATCGCAAGAACGGTCATGGCTTGCAACACCAACGGGTTCCCCAACTGTTTCTGACCGAGGAAGAGAAGAAGGAAGCGTTCAATGCGTTGATCGGTTTGAAGCGTCCCATTATCGGAATCGCTGCCGCCTCCGGGTCATGGAAGAATCGTCAAACGCACACCGAAGACTGGCGCAAGGTTGCGGAGACCATGCCGGAAGCAACCTTCATAAGCCTTGGACCGTGGCCATTGCCGCATCCCGTTCGCAATCTGAACGTGAACGGTTTCCGAAGGGTCATGGCGTTAATCAACGAATGCGATGCGTTCGTGGGTGTTGATACCGGTCTTCTTCATGTCGCTGCTGCGTTCAGGAAGCCGATAGGCGTCATTGAAGGACCGTTCCGAAGTGAGTTGCGGGTTACGGACGGTTCCGATTTCTTGGCGGTCAAGGCACCGGTTGATTGCCTGTATTGTTCCACCTACACCTGTCAGAAATTCGACAAGGAAAAGCCGCCCTGCCAACGGCTGGATGTAAATGAAATGGCCAGAGTCATGCGGATGAAGGTGTTTCCGCATGGAGTTTCCGCACTAGTCCCAACAATGACGGGACTTCCAAGAATGGAGCGGTTGGCCAAGACGCTGGATAAGTCGATGGGCCAGATCGAATACGAACTGTTGATCGGTCTGGACGGGGACGCATCACCGGAACCCTATCGTCAATATGGCCACCCGGTTCCCAACATATCCAAGAAACGAAACGGATTCGGCAAGACGTGCAACCGGATGGCCCGTCATAGCATGGGTGAATTCCTGTTCTTCCTGAATGACGACTGCTACATGGACCCCGGTTCCGTTTCTGAGATGTTGAAGCATTTTGTTGACCCGTCTGTTGCAGTGGTCGGTTGCAAGACCCGGTATCCCAACGGGAAGCTTTATTTCGCGGGAAGTCACCGGCCACACGGAGCCACGAACTTCGGACACATTCAGGACAACCGGTTCACTGAACCAACTGAAATGGAGTTCATCAACTTTGCCGCCGCCATCGTTCGCCGAAAGGCATTCTATCAGGTTGGAGGTTTTGACGAACGATACGACTGCTATTCCGAAGATGCCGATCTTTGCATTCGTTTGAAAAAGGCCGGGTGGAAACTGATTTACGAACCGAAAGCGACCGGGATACATGACGAATCCCAAACCACATCCCCAATGAAAATGAAGCTGCTTCAGGAAGGTGAAGCGTTGTTCGCGAAACGTTGGGGGACTTACCTGACGGAAACAAAACCACTACGATGACCATCACTGACAGGGTTGGAGACCCCAAGGAGTCTTCCCGAATTGTATGGGAGCTTTACAAGTCACCCGGCATTGACCTTGGATGTTGCAATGCAAGCCATACCCGGCTTCTTCCGCAGATGACGTTTGTTGACCTCATTCGTCATACCAATCCGCCAGATAACTTAGTGGAAATGGACATCTTGGATGTTCCAAAGGTTTACGAAGGCCGGAAGTTTGGCGTGGCATATATGCTGGATTCCGTGGAGCATCTTTACCAGCAACCGGCCCTGAAGCTGTTGAAGGAACTGGAGTCGATTTCGGAACGGATTGTTGTGTTTACTCCCATCGGAGAACTGTGGATGAACAACGATTCGGGTCCAGACGGGCATCATTCGGGCTGGACCCCGGACATGTTTGAGGCGATGGGATACGAAACATGGACGTGGCCGAAATATCATCTGTTTCCCAGCGGCGAAACCCACGGCGCATTTTGGGCGTGGAAAGACATCGGCAAAGAAAACATGACGGTCGAAAAACTGTCCAAGAATGCGAGGGTAAAAGTATGAATATGGTTGCTGTTTTTGACATGGTGGTGGCGCACGGCGGCAGAAAGTCCGAACTCACCCCGGAAGTCATGGGTGCAGTTGGAGGCTTCTGCGGAGACCGGTTCCGTCACCTGATGAACAACTTTGGTTCAGTTTGCGAATGCTACCTTGAGATTGGTTCACTTCACGGCGCATCGCTCACTTCCACTTGTTACGGCAACGATATTGAAGCCTACGCCATTGAGAACTTCAGCGAGTTCGATGGAAACCGCGAGACACTGACCGGAAATGTCACCAAGTTTGCTCCGCAAGCGAAACTAATCTTTGGCGACTGTTGGTTGCCCGAAACCATCGCACAGATACCCGATGGCAAAGTGGACCTGTATTTCTACGACGGCTGCCATTCGGTTGAATCGCAGGAGAAGGCATTGACGGTCTATGCCTCCAAAATGTCGGACCAATTTATCTACATCGTGGATGATTGGAACTGGCCACAGGTTCAAGAAGGTGCAAGGCGTGGAATAGCTGCCAGTGGGTTGAAGATTCTCCGGTCGCACGAACAGCCGTGCCCCGATGGTGACGCTTCCGGGTGGTGGAACGGTGTCGGTATTTTCGTATTACAAAAATGAAACTCGGCGGCTCCATGATAATCCATAACGCAGTCGAATTTGACTACTGCGTTGAAATTGCACTTCGTTCACTGCTTCCCGTCTGTGACGAGGTGGTAATCGTGGATGCGGAATCCGATGACGGAACCCGAAGCATCCTCATGGAACTGGCGGTGGAGTTTCCCAAGCTTCGCGTCCTGTCTGCCCCTTGGCGTCCCAACCCAGGCGGGTGGGGTTCTTGGTTGTCCGACCTTTCCAACATGTCGCGTGAGGCGTTGAAGGCGTCCGGTTGCACGCATCACATTGGAATTCAGGCGGACGAAGTATTGGAGGCGGTTGACCCAAAATGGTTGCGTAACTACATTGAGGAAGCCCCTTGCGCCCTTTATCGGTTGAACTTCTGGATTGACCACCGGCATCTGGTTCCTCGCGGACGGGTCTGCAATGACCAGGTTATACGCTGCGGCCCCATAGATGCCGCTTACGTCGGTGACGCCGAATCCATCTTGGCCGAACGTCCGGTTCTTCTGGATCGTCCGCAGATATTTCATTACGGCTTCATTCGTCGCACCAAGGAGTATGTGGCCAAGGCGAAGCCGATGCACCTGGCGTTCACGGGTAGCAATTATGACCCGGCTTTGGACACGATGCTGGAAGACAAGCGAAAAGGGTTTGAACAGCATATCCCTTTGTCGGAATGCAAAAAGTTTACGGGCGACCATCCCAACATTGCCAAACAATGGCTTTCGGAAAGAGGTTACAACTGATGAGAATTGCATGGTCAGGCCGTCATACCCCTTACGCCTACATGTTCATGCGGGCGTTTCCTGAACTGAGTTTTACCGTCGATGCTTGGGATGAAATCTTCAGACCTTTGCCAGAGAACGCCAAATGGGAACCGTGGTCCGGTGATTATGACGTGCTGATTACCGACCATTGGGATTTGACCCCGTTGGACGTGTCGGCAAAGCGCAAGGTGTTCATCGACCACAACGAGTATTCCCATTCGGAAACCGGTGGCCAGCATGTGATCGACAACGTTGATGCGTTCGTATCGGTCTCGGAACACAAGCTGTGGACGCACCGGGAACTTTGCTTCAACCCGAAGGTCCATTGGATATGGTTCTGTTTCGATGAAGCCATGTTTCCAGAACGCCGATACGACCTTCCAAAGAAAGTCGGGTTCGTTCACAACGGACTTAACGGCGAACAGGCAATCATCGCAAATGGAGTCCTGTGGGGGCACGACTCGGTTGGTATCGGGCATGGCAACACGCTGTTCATGGGCAAGCTTTCTTCTCCCTGTGGATTGGATGGGATGTTGGATGAAACCGGTTCCCTGTCGGCGGCTATCAACATCGTGAATGGTGATTCATGCGGCATGTCGCCACTGGAACTAATGGCTCAGGGCGTTCCCGTGGTGTTCGGAGCCTCGCTTGATCTTCCAAGATTTCTGTTCTCTGGATGGAACTGTTTCATCACCCGGAACCGGGCAACGGATTCCCTTGAGGAAATGCGCGAGTATGTAAGCCGTCTTGTGAACGACCAAGACTTTAACCGGCGCATGGGAGCTATGGCGCGCAAGACAGTGCTTCAGGAATTAAGCGTTGACTTGTTTCGTCGTAAATGGTCTGCGGTATTGCAACTAAAGCTTCCAACCGATAATAATACCCCATGAGCTTCAAAAACGCAGACGAAATCTGGTTCACAATTTACCAGATGATAATCGCGGACATTCCGCGAGCGCAGAACCGTGAACGCATCAACGCCCTCATGGTTGGTGCGCCGCCATTCACGGAACGCGAGGCGACAGACAACAAGATTTTCACCAACGTCAACTTCCTTGACCCTCGACGCGCTCTGGCAACTGCACAGCTTCAGACCCGTCAGGCGTATCTGAAGCCACCCCGATACTTCGATTGGTCACTAGACACCGGCCCGCAAGCGAAGCGCATGGAATGGGGTCTTACCATATCCAACGAGATTAACCGGGTTCTGAAACGGAGTCACAAGCTGACCGAGGTAATCAAAAGCAAGGTTGGCAGTGCCGTCCTGCATGGACCTGGACCTTCGGTGTGGACCAAACGTCAGGAATGGTGTCCCCACACTCGCGGCGTTGAAGACATCTTGGTTCCGTCTTTAACGTTACGCGACCGGTCCAACTTGGACTATTTCGCAGTCTTTACCACGTTCACGCTGGCGGAACTTCGCCGAATGACCACCGGAGACTTTGTTGACCCTGGATGGAACATGCCTTTGGTGCAGGCTCTTTGCGACAAGATGGAAAGGGAGCTTGGTTCCGTTTCCTACACGTCGCAGCTTCAGAACTGGCAGTATCCTGAGAAGTGGGGTCAGGACGTGGTGGAAAACAGTGCCTACATTGGCATTGATTCCGCACCGCGCGTCCGTTGCTACGACTTCTATTTCCGCAAGGAAATCAAAGGCAAGGAAGTGTGGGTTCGACGCATCCTGTTGGACCGGGTGAACGAACCGTATATCGGTATCAGCCAGAAAGACGGTGGACCGAATCAGAACAGTTTCTTGTTCAATCCTGGAAATCGGTCTTACGCGGATTCCTTGGAATCGTTGATGCACGTTCTGTTCATCGACAACAACCCGGTTTCTCCGTATCGGTGGCATAACGCCCGTTCGACCGGCATGATGCTCTACGCCATCGGTCATCTGGTGAACCGCGCCAAGTGCAAGATGATGGACGCCTTTTGGGAGTCGCAGAACATGTATTTCCGGGTGGACGGAACCGGCGACAAGGAACGGGTTCAGAACATTGACCTCTACAACTACGGGGTTATTCCCGATGGCGTTACCGTGATTCCACAGGGGGAACGGCTTAACCTGAACTGGCCGAATATCCTTTCCGTCATTGGTGGCATGACTCGCAGCATTACCGACATGACTTCGGTAATCGCCGATTCCAACGAGAATGCCGGTGGCCAGCCTCCTACGGCGACGCAAATCGTGGCCGATGCCAATAACCGGAATGCGATGCAGAATGACACCATTTCGGACGGCATGGACGACATGGAGATTTTCTATCAGGAACTTGCGCGTCGTTTTGCCACGTTGGACCATCCTGACTGCAAAAAGTTCCGCCGCAAATGCGAAGAACAGGGCGTTGACAAGGCTATCTGGAAAGACCCCGATTCATGGGTTATCAAGGCGCAACGCACGGTCGGTGGCGGCAACAAAGCCATTGAAATGGCGATGATTTCTGAGTTGCGCGGACTTCAACCCCGGCTTTCCCCTCCCGCCCAACGCATCATCGACCAGCTTGCGGCCACGGCTTACACGGACAACGCCGGACTGGCACTTCAACTGGTTCCCGATGCAGACGTTTCCCCGTCTTCGTCCGTCATGTATGCCACGATGGCATGGGGCACCCTTATGGATCAGCAGCCGGTGGCACTCACCACTGCCGTTGACCACAAGGATTACACGTCAACGTTGATTACGTTGCTGTTCGGAGCGGTTCAGAAAACGGGTCAGTCCATGCAGGCCGGTCAGCTTCCTACGATGGAAACACTCATGGGCTATGCCTTCATTTCCCAAACCATCCAGCACGAAATGCAGATGATAGCCGCCGACCTGTCTTCTTCCGCATGGGTCAAGACTGCCAAGGACACGATGGCTCAGATTAACAACGAGTTAAAGGCACTCATCCAGCGCACGCAACAGGCCATGAAGGCGCAGCAGCCGCAACAAGACCCCAAGGCGGCGATTGAAGCAGCCAAGGCACAACAGGAAATGCAGTTCAAGGCTCAGTCGCATCAGTTGTCGCTTCAGAATCAGGCTCAAGAACACGCGCTGACATTCCAGCATCGCCAACAGGGACATGCTCTTGATACGGCTGCCAAGGTTCAGAAAATCAGTCAGGACAACCGGGAACATCACGTCGATGTCGCCTTGGATTCGGCACAGGCCGCTAACGACATGGAGATAAAGCGCGGAAGCGCAAAACAGGCACAACAACTGACCAAACCGGAATAAATGACCCCGCAAGCACTATACCTCGCCAACGATGAACGCCGTAAGTGGTATGCCTCGACGTTTCAGAATGCACAGTCCGAAGAAGCCATTTTTGCCGTCTTCTCCCAGTATTGCCACGATCTTGGAAGTGCCGTTGATGGGGGAACCGCCATCGCCTTGAACGCCAAACGTCAGGGGGCACTTGAACTGGCTCAACGCATCGCCAGCTTTACGGTCCCGCAGAAACCGGTGAAGCATAACAGTCTGGATACACCGCTCCAAGATACCACAATTCGTGGCGGACCCACTTTTCCAGTCAGTAAACCAAAAACGCAGTAACATATCATGCCAGACGAAATTGAGGGCGCATCAGCCGTCGCGTCCCCCTCACGCGAAAACCAAACACCAGAACCGTCATTCCTTGATTCGATGGTGGACAACATGGCCACCACGGAATCAACCAGGATTCAACCGGGAGAAACACCCCCTGTTTCAACCAGTGACCCGGTGGAAGAAGCTCCAAGCGCAACACCTCCCGAAGCTGTTGAAAAGCCGGTTTCTAAAACTGAGGTTTCGGAAGAACCGGATGAACTTGGTATTTCCAAGCTGATTCCCAAGAAGAAACCGACACCGCCTCCAGTGGCTCCGTCAAAACCGGATGCAAAACAGGCCAAGGCGTCATCAGAAGAGAAAATCACATGGCAAAAGGCTCCTGATAAACTTCGTGAAGCGTTTTATACGGCCAAGTCAAAGGCGGATGAACTGGAATCCAAGGTTGCCGCGTTGACCAAGGAAAAGGAAGAGTGGTCCAAGAAGTCCGCTCCCCCTGAACTTGAAGCCAAGTGGAAATCGGAAGTTGAAAACGAACGCAAACGCGCGGAGTCCGCTGAAGAAAACCTTCGCATCGTCTCCTACGAAAAGTCTCCAGAGTTTGAACGTGAACACATCAAACCGCTGGAGAAAGCCTGGACTGATTCGCTTCAGGAATTGGTGGATCAGGATATTGAAGTGGACGGTATTCCTCGTAAAACCACTTCGGATGATGTTCAAACTGTGGTCGGCATTGCCAACACGATTCAGGCGACCCGCAAGGCGCGTGAACTGTTTGGTCCCGATGCTGTGCAGGCTGTTTTGGAATCTCGCACGAAAATTCGTGGGTTGATTGCAAAACGCGATGAAGCGGTTTCAACATGGCGAACCAAGGGAACCGAACATCAGCAGTCCAAAGCGCGGGAAAACGAAGAGTTGGAAGCACTCGGTAAATCCGTTTACGAGAATCGTTACAACGCCTACGCCAAGGAATACCCGGAAATTTGGGCACCGACCGACCCAAAGGAAAAGGAGGCGATGGACGCGGTGAAGCCAATAGTTGACGTAGCCCTGTTCGGACGCGGAGTTCCCAAGTTCGATACCACCAAGCAGGCGTATGACTTTTGGGGCAAGGCCAAGGCGGACGTGGCGGCGCGTGTGGCTGCCCTTCCGGTTGTCCTCATGCGAAACGCCACGCTCGCTGCACAGGTCGAAGAGTTGCAATCGAAGCTCAAAGGCTACGACACCAGCGAGCCAACCGTTGGCAACAAGGGTGAAGGCGAAGGCCGCAAGGCTCCGCGCGGCAAGGAGTCCGGTGAATCAGGCGGGTTGGCATCCATGCTGGCTCAAATTGATGCGGCTCCTTCGTTGCGGTAACTCCGTTAAAACAAAGACCCCCGGCCCATCACTGGGCCGGGGGTTTGTCATATGCCATACTAACCTCAAATCGTATCCGCCATCACGTCAACCTGCATGATGAGCTCATTTTCCGCCGCTAGCAACTCACCAATCGTAATGTGCTTTACGTTGGAGAACCCGGCAATGGCATCGGCAATAGCGGGTTCGTGGTCGGCTAAACTGCCAAGCGTTACGGACGCTAAACCAACGTAAGGAATAGGTGCAAGCTGAATCAATGCACCAACGGTTTTTAGGACAATCTGAAGGTTGTTCAGCGGCGGTTTATCGGTGGGTAAGGACATTTAGAAGTTCCCCTTTCATGGCCAGCAATTCAGCGACGTTGATTTCTGTGATTCCTGCGTTGACAGCCGCTTCGGCAGCTTTTATGGCAGTTCGATGGGCTGACTGGTAGTCCGATATGAGAACAGCAACCCGATCCCTTTCGGCCAACAGCGAGGGCGAAGAACCTTCGTTGGTGCGCCTCTGCTTCCATCCCGCAAGCCACGCTTGATAGGCGGCATTCAAAGCGGCATCGCCTGTATTGACGGTTGATAACGCAATGCGATCGGGAGGCGTCTGGCAGCCAGCGAAGGCCATTGCCAAACAGAATAGCATGGCGAGTGTGAAGCGTTTCATGGCTTGGTGATAACCGAGGTAGCGGAACGGAGTTCTTCAATCTCAGCCTTGAGTTTTGGGTCGGTGTTGGTGCCGCACCAGACCGCATTGATAATCCCCTTCAAACCACCTCCGTTACGGAGCGCATGATAGGCACGGGTCAGGTAAGGAGAAATAGCGATCAGGAAAAGCAGAGTCCCGCGATACTTCTCAGGAATGAAATGAATGATGTCGTCCATATTAGGGGTTCTCCCGTTTGTCGCGGATGGCTTTGCGGACGATCAGCCACAGGCCGACCAGCGCGGCCAGGGCACCCGCGCCGTGGGCGATGAAGAGGAACAGTTCGTCGAACCCATGCACCCACTGGATCAGCATTCCCGAGATCAACATTGCGCTCCCTCCGATGGCGTCATGGTGTTCTTGCACTGGTTTCAAATCTTTCTTGGGTTAGGGATTGGCCAACAGAGTCGGCAACGCGGCCTGCAACTGTTCGCGGGCCTGCACCATTGCCGGGGCGATGGCGATGACCTCGGCCCACGTCGCATGGACTTCACGGAGCGGCTTGATTACCACCGTCGTCCCGCTGGGGCCGACTTTGCGGGTGTATTCAAAATACTCCGCGACGGCGGAATACTCGCCCGTCTTATCGTCCTGCACGATATGCAGACCGCCAAGCGATTTCGTTACTGTGGTGGTCACGGTCTCGCTCGTTGAACTGACAATAATACCGTCTGCGATGACCGCACAAGCCGCCAGAGCGGAGATTATTAACATTGGTTTCTTCATAGTTGTCTTCTTAGTTTACAATTCGCAGTTGTCTAAATCCGGCCCCGGCACTGTCCGCCGCGCCGATTGTGACTTGGTAGAACGTGCCGTTGACATCGAGCCATAGCGCGGTGGTTGAGGCCGCTTTGTCATCCGTAATGCGGACCCGCTCCGTCATCGTCTGGAGCGTGGACGAGCTAGCGCCCGCCGTGGGAGTCGCCAACCGAATCCATGAGCTGGCAGTTGATGCGTTTCCAGTGCCTTGACCCGAATGTATCCAGAGGTCGTTGCCCGCGATATTGGAGCCGCTGGCAATTTCTCCGGTCAGGTAGGCGTCAACCGGCGAGGCGTTGGCGGTATTACCAATCGTCATCCTCGGGTTTGAGCCGGTCCATTCCGCTCGATAAATACCTTTACCAGCCGTCTCGTCGTAGGCGTAAAAGCCGCCTGTGTTTCTAAAGCCAAGCGTGTTGAACCCACTACGAACAAACTGCATGATTGATACACCACCTGAGCCACCAGTAAAGGTCGCCACGTTTCCGCTACCAGTTGCACCGACGGCCAGCGTTCCGGCGTTGACCGCGCCGGATGCAGTAACCGCAGTGGTTGTCAATCCGCCCGTGAACGTCGCACTTCCATCGCCACTGAAAGTGTGAGTCGTCGTGCTGTTGGTCTGGATTCGCAGCAGTGCGGTGGTGCCTCCGAGCACGTTCAATCGCAATCCACTGCTGCCGTTGTTGGCCGTCGCGGTCAGAACTGGTGCGGTTCCCGTGAGATTAAGATCGGTCCCGGACACTGCACCCGACCCCGTAATGGTAGTGCCACTGACCGGGCCGGAAGACGTGACCGCCGTAGTAGTAAGCCCGCCCGTGAAGGTTGCACTGCCGTCCCCGTTGAACGTATGGGTAGTGGTTCCGTTGGTCTGGAAACGGACCAAGTTCGACGCGCCGCCGAGCACGTTTATACGAAGGCCACTGGTGCCATTACCTGCCGTCACGGTCAGAGTTGGCGCACTATTAGAATAAGCCACGGTGCCCGTGAAGGTTGCGACTCCAGATACAGGATGACTGCCACCAAAAACCCCCTGAGACATCCAACTGTTTAATAGCCCTGCCGTAGAATCAGTCACGTCATTCGTTGGGGAGTTGCCGAAGGAATTCATTGTCACGTAGTTGTAATATCCGGCGTTCGTGAACAGGACTCCGCCGAAACCACCTTGCACTGCTACGCTGTTTAGCGTGTTGCCGGTGGCTCCATCGAGCGTGACGGCGTAGGTGTTGCTGTTCGTCTCCGAATTGTAAGAGCCGTAATTCAGTGACGCGATCACCGATGAAAACTGGTTGAGCGTCACGCCTGACCCATCAAGATAGATTCCCCCATCGCTCGACTGGTCGGCGCGCGTGCTGGAAAACACGTTGGCGTTAGCTCCGTCTGACATATACAAGCCCACTGCTGGGCCAACTGTTTGATACAGATTTCCCGACCCGGAAGACGCGTAGCTGGAAACATAGGCCCCGTTGGTGGCGTTCATCCATGTCGGGCTTACCCCGAAGGTGGTGCTGCTCAGTTTAGTGACCCAACTTATGCCAGATTTCGTAAGCCCAGTCGGCATGGTGCCGTCAGTGACCCATCGCACCGGGTCGCCAGTCTCCAGCCCGTGAGCATTGGCCGTGGTGAAGATTCCCGATGCGGGACCAGTTACCAGATGCGAACTGTTGGTTCGCACTGCGTTGTAGTTCATCGTGTTGTTGAAGAGGTTGTAAGCAGATGACGCCCCACCAATCCACAGTGTCGGACCCATGGTGCCACCAAATATAGAATCCGAAAAGATGCTGTCGGCACTACCCCACAGAAAAAGCCCTTTTCCAAAACCTGTTTGGTCGCCGACCACCTGATTGCCCTCCCACTTGAGATAATTCAGGTCCATAAACCGCGCGGAATAGCCTTTCGCTGCGAAAAAGGTGCAGTTGCGGACGGTCAGATTCCACTTGGCCGCAAAATCGAGAATGTCGCAGTTATAGGATGTCTGATTAGACCCGTTCCCCATGAATACGATACCTTCTATGGAAGAAGACTGATAGACGGAATTGTAAGGTCCGCTTCCATCTTCCCATGTTTCATTAGCCTGACGGACATATCCGTTCGTGGCATAATCGCCGATGAGCATCTTGCAGTTTGCGCCGTTGCCAAGACGCCAAACCGTTGAACCGGCGTAGAGTTTATTCGTCCCCGCAGCAACGGAAGTCACATCTGTAAATTTGTTATCATTTATACCCACCAGTGACGTGCGGATTGGCAGTCGGATGGTGGAATCAATCAGGTATTCACCGACACCAAAATACAGCACCCCGGAAGTCTGCGTGGTAAGATAGGCCAGTCCTGCTGTGATAGCGGTCACATCGGAAACGCCATCGTTGACAACCGCACCGAACATCTCAGCGGTAAGATTGCCAACGCCATTCCATATCAGCCGCCCGGTGCCCATGCCGGTCGCGGTGAAGATCGTGCCTAGGTTGGTAGTAAGAACTGATGAGGCTGAGTAGTAAAAGGTAGCTCCGCCACCAGTTCCAGCGGTAGCCCGATCAACCGTCAACACAGCTTGACCATCACGTAAGCCTTTCAATGCCTGCATTGCAGCGACATTAGCGACGTAGATCGGCACGTTTACAGATGGAATCGTAACCTGCGCCCAAGCAAACCAGCTCGCGGGGCTAGCGATCAGCGTGGTCGTGTTGGTGCCAGTCCAACTTGCGCCCATATTCGTGATCGAATAGTTCGCATTCACTGATTGGACGAACACGGTAAGCGTGTAAGAACCGTTCGTGCTTAACGCTCCATACGAACGCGGGTCCATCGCGGCCAACGTAGCTAGGGAGGTGGTGGAGCGGGAAGTGTTGATCTCGGAAGTGGCAAAGGCGGCGAGGCTGCTTAAAAAGAAAAGGATCGCCTTAATCAATTTGCAACGGGTGATTTTTGAACTCACAACATTCATGTCTTTCTTGGGTTAGGGATTGGCCAGCAACGTCGGTAACGCTGTTTGCATCTGTGTCCGCATCGCACCGAGCGCTGGAATCAAGTTTGTCGCCGTGTCCCATGGCACTGTGGATTGCTTGAGCGCAGTAGCGGACAACACGTTGATAGTGTCGCCGTCCACTGAACGGACCACGCGTTCGTAGTTCACGGTCACCGTGATCGCGCCACTCACTCGGTTCACATCAATCGTGGCTTGACGCAGTTCGTCGGTGATGGTTTCGGTCACAGTCTTCGATGTGCTGCTAACGAGCAAACCGTCGGCCAGCATTGCAGTGGCGGCCAAGGCCGCGCAGAGGATGAGTTTATTCTTCATAGACTTAGTTCTTCTTGATTGCGGTCCAAACGTAGGTTCCGGCGTCCGTGGCGACAGTGGTGATAGTTGCACTTCCAGCCGAAACGATGACATCCAGCGCGCCCGTGCGAACACCGCTGGAAGTTTGAACTGTCAGGTCAATCACCGTGCTAGTGGTGATCGCCGAGCTTGTGATTGTGTTCGTTCCGTTGACCAGCGTCACCGTGCCAGACAGCGCGTTGGCTCCGCTGGTAATGGTCAGCGTCTTGCCTGCGGTAGAGCCATTCAAGTTTCCGTAGAAATTCAGGTCAGGGTTGCCGGACGAATACGGGCTTACATACCAACCAGTCGAGACCGATGACGTGTTGTTCAGGTTGACCTGCGCTGTAAGCGATGCGCCGTTGGTTCCACCAACCAACCATGACTGCTCCACGGTGGAATAGATGCGTGATCCGCGCGCAAAGTATGAGCCGTTGTAACCATTAAACTGAATTGAACCTAGGTCGCCTGTAACAACTGTCGGCGAGGCATAAGTTCCGATGGCGTGGTTCAGTGATATAATCGGAGCCGTGGCCCCGTAGTTATAGAAGGCCGCAACCGGATTTTGCCCTTGGGCGTAAAACGAAGGAACGCCCCAGATTGTGTGCGTTGCGGAGGCAATGTTTCCAGATGCGCCCATGACGACATTTCCTGCGAGGGTGGCAGTAGTGCCGTTGGCGGTCAGGTTTCCAGTCAACGTGGTCGCTCCCGTGACTGCGAGCGTGCCGCCAACCGTGGCGGCACCAGCCACGGTGATCGTGCTGGGGAAGGTTGCCGTATTCAGAATGACCGCGTTGGCCGTGCTGTCGAATGCCTGCGATGAATACGGTCTAGAATAGGTGCCAAGGACGGTTCCGGCGACGACTGGATAATTTCCTGCCGTTACCAGCGAAAGATTAAGCGTTCCACCCGCTTTGGCGTAGTCGCTTATCTTCACCGGGCCGATGCTCATGGACGACCCAGCATAGTTGGGGTTGCACAGGGTCGCCGTGTAGCCCGGCCCGACGCCGGAACTGATAAGCTGCATCGCCCCGACACTCATCCCTCCCGCCGCCGATTGCTTGAAAATCTGATAACTGCCCGTGGATGTAATACACTCAAGATGAAGTTGGTCGAACGAAAGCACATTGGCTGACGAGTCGATGAATGGACCCGCCGGGAAATTGACATGCTCGAAGTCTGCACCAATAAACGAAACGGTGGTATTGACTCCGAGTTGTATGGGCGCTTCGGCAAGGATTCCATCCGCGAAGGCGATTGTGCCGGTAGTTCCGGTGATAGTTCCGGGGTCGGAGTTCATCGACAGGCCGATCTGATTGCCGCTGATCGTGCTGATGAAATAGCGGTTGTTGATCGCGCTCTGAGAAGTCGTCAGAGTGACCAGCAGGTTAGTGTTGAACACCGGAGGAATCGTGCCCGTAAAATACACTGTCAGATTCGTGCCCGCCGACTTGACAACGTTTGTTACCGTTACGCTGTTTGATGTTATGTTAGCGCCGCCTTGAAAGTATGGGTGGTTGAATTGAAGCGTGGTTCCAGCTCCGGGCCATTTAATCCACGCACGCTTGACATTGTTGACGTATAGATTGTTAAAGGTGTGCTGCCATGTGCTGTCCGTAGAAAGGCAACCAACGCTGTAATTATGGCCACTAAGACCAACTCCATTCACCTCGTTTTCAGAACTAAGAGACTCAAAATAAACCCCGAAAGAGTTTGTTTCGGTTGAGGCAGGATTAGATAAAATGGTCAGGTAAACGTCTTCCAGTTTTGATTTGATCGTGTTGGCAGCGAAAACCCAGTTCGGACTGTTGGCGGTCGTGATTGTGATCGTGGTGGTTCCGGGGTCTTGATATTTCCCGCCCGCACCCTTGAACCAAAGCCCGGCGCGGTTGGTCGGTGTCAGAGATGTATAAAAGTTTCCCGGCCCAGCCGCGAGCTTGGCAGTCACGCCTGCCGTGGATGCGCCATGATAGGCCAGCGCGTTGGTAAAGGCCGTGGCGTTGTCCGTCGCCCCGTCGCCGACGGCCCCATACCATTCGATGTAGGCCGGGCCGTTGTATTTCGCAAGGAATCGCCCGCTTCCCATTGCTGTGGCGACAAAGATTTCCCCAAGGTTAGCCGTGGCCGTCGATGACGAAGAATAAAGAAACAGGGGCATCTTGGTGTCGCCGGATGCGGTTCTGCCCTGCGGTTGCACAAGATCTCCGTTGATCAGGCCGGTCAATGCCTGCATCGCAGCGACGGTGGCGACTTGGCGCACACGGGCGGCTGCGGCCGCCGACGTGGTGGTCGCACTGGCCACGTCGGTCACGTCCACCGTGCCGCTGACGATGGACTTGGTGGTCGAGTGTTTGCCGATGATCTTGCCCGAGGTTACGGTCGTGCCAAGTTGCAACGATTCGAGCGGGACAAACTTCACCTGCCCCGTGGTCGGGTCGGTCAATACCGGGACCGCATTGGTGGTCAATGAGAAGCTCGCGATTTCCGGCGTGTTGAAATAGAGATTCGTGTAACTGGTGATAAAGAGATTACCGCCGGCGATGGTCGCGTCCTGCACGCCATACCAGTTGATATGGTTCGCCTGGCTGTTCTGGATGTAGTCGAAGTTTTGCAGCGAGAAGCTGCGCGGCCAGGTGCCGCCGCCGCCGCCGGGGATGCCGTCAAAGGTCAGGCTGCCGTTGGTCACGATGACCGTGCCCCAGATCTTGGGGGCGTAAAGCAGGGCGTTGGTGGTGGTGAGCCCATTGGTGGCGGCGACGGAATTGAGCGTCGATGCCAGGGTGAGCAGCGAGATTCCCTTGAGACCGTAGGTGGCGTCATCGAGGGCCACGCGGCCGTTGGTGGTCGTGGTGGTGGCGAGCGGGAGATCCTTGATGCGGGTCTGCGCGGCCACGCGCGGGCAGCCGGGCGCGAGCGCAGACAGGAGCACGGCGAGCCGGAAAATCCACGCGGAGAAAGGACGGACGGCGCAAGGCATCTTAATGGATGCGGCGCGTGTATAGGGTCGGGCGGCGGGGGAAGAAGTAATCAGTGGTCAGTGATCAGTGGTCAGTAAACAGTGGTGCGGCGGCTGATTACTGATTACTGATCACTGATTACTTCCCCTCTTCTCACCACAGGGCGGCAGGGCAGGAGCGCTGCTTGCGCCATGGTTGGACGCGCACGGCGTTGGTCGGGCAACCGCAGGACCGGGAGGGATGGCGGCAGATTTCAGCGGCCAGCCATTCGCAGCCCTGGCAGATTTTCTCGCGTTCGAGCGTGCGGTCGATCTGCCGGCCCAGGCGGGCGGTGCCGCGGAAGATCAGTTTCATGCGAGGGGCACGTTGAGGATGATGGCGTCCTGGTCGATGGGCGCGAAATACAGAGAGGCATTGCTAGCCGTGCAACAGTCGGTGGGGCCGGCCACGTTCTTGGCGATGACGAAGACGCCGGACGGACCGACCGCGGTGTGCAGCGTGCCCGTGGCGGACACGAAACGGCACGTCGTCACGTCCACGACCTCGGTGGAGTATTTCCAAGCATAGACGCCGCCGTTGACCGTCAGCCAGGCGCCCGCGCTGTTGCAGGCCGTGCCGTCGGCCAGGAGCACGATGGATGATTTCGGCGTCTCGGTGGTGACGGTGTATTTCGTGAGCAGCTCGCCGTTGGTCGCGAGCATGTCGGACCACGCGGGCTGAAAGGCGTTGGCGGCGTTGGCATCGACCAGCGACCAGCGCCATTTCTGATCACGGCGAAAGGCATTCAAATACCACGCACCGCCACCGGGGCAGACCGTCAGATCGGGTCGGGCGCCGGCGGTGGACTGGCAATAGGTCGCGGCGGAATAGCCCACGTCCGCGCCGGTGGCGACATCGCCCGGTGTGGCGCTGCCGTAGCCGCGCAGATTGCCGATGGTCGTGCAGGAGAGCGCGGAGCCGTCGGCGGCGTTGTAGCCGTTGAACGTGACCGGCAGGCCCGTGTTGGTCGTGCCCACGTCGGTCTCGAACTGATACGGCACCATCACCCGGAAACGGGTCAGCAGATTGCAGATGCGCGCGAGCCAGTTGAACTGCTCGGCGGCGCAGAGGGTGGCGGGCACCACGCCGTAACCGCTCGGGGCATCGGTGCGGGCATCGGCGGCAGGGATGCGCGTGGTGGGCGTGGCCGCGAGCGCGGGCACCCAGGCGAGGCCGTTGGCATCGAAACAGGCATTCGGCCACGTGTAGTCAAACACGCTCTCGTAGCCCAGCGTGCAGCCCATCTCTTCGGTCGTGCGGCCATCGACGCAGCCTTCGCACATCAGCCGCAGATAAAGCTCCGCCGTGCTCAGGGCATCAGAGCGCAACGGCGAGTCGGCATCGCTGGGGCTGTTGTTCGTGTCCTCGTAGGGTTTTTCGAGCAGCTTGACGAAGTAGAACGACGGGTAGCAGGTCGCCGTGGGCTTGTCCGGGTAAGTCTGCACCACGGAGTTCTTCGCCTGGTCGCCGAGTTTCCATGTGGGCGTGTGGGCGTGCTCGCTGGCGAGGTAGTCGCGGAGGCCATTCTCGTCGGTGCGGTAGGCTTCGGCATCGAGGTTGGCCAGATTCCACGTGGTGTAATCCGAAGAAATATCCCCGGCAGCCAGAGCGGTCGGCGTGCAGTGAAGCCGGCCCGAAAGCGTGACCTTGACCAGCGTGGTGTTGCCTTCGCCGGCCACGGTCTCGGTCTTCTCGACTTGGAGGCAGGGCTCGTAAAGGCGGCAGCTTGAATAAAAGTCCGCCGTGGCGGAGGCGTTGGTCGCGTAGCCTCCGGCCTTGGCGTAGCGGTAGGAGGTCGGCGCTTCCGGGGCGAGCCAGATTTTCTCGCCCTGGGCAAACTGCCAGCGGAGATCCGCGGGCAGTGTGGTGGCGTTGTAGTCGGGGTAAAACTGGCAGCGCTCGGAAAACGCGAAGTAGTCCGAATATGCGCCCGGCTTCCAGATCGAGGATTCGTTCGCCCGGTAGGCTTTCAGTTGCAGGCCCATGACCCATTCGCGGGATTCGCCGGTCGGCTCGGCGTTCGCGCGGATGCCGTTGGCCTCATACACCAGCCCGTTGCCGGTGTAGTTCAGATCGTCGCGCCCGGCGGTGAAGGTGGTGCCGGCGGGATAATACGCGCCCGCATAGCCGACGCCGCCGGTGGTCACTTTGTAGGTGCGACCCCATACCAGCGAACCGCTCGCGATGGGCGTGAGCGCGGGGCCGAGATCGTCGAAAATATCACCCGCCACCGGCGTGGACAGCGACGGCGGCAGCGTGATGGGCGCGGACAGGAACACCTTGGACCCGGCAAAGTTGACCGTGTAGCCGGTGACCGCGGCGAGGCCGGTGAAAGTCTGCCCGTCGGTGTAGGTCACGGCGTTGTAATCAATCGATGAACTCGCGCCGGCGCCGCCCACGATGTAGATAGTGTCGGCCGAGATTTCGCCGGTGGGCACTTCGTTGCTGGGCGGGGCCGTGCCGCCGCTCTGATACGCGCCGAGGCCGTAGCCGTAGGCGAAGCGATTGAACCACAGGCACGACTTGCCATTCTCGACGGCGTAGGCGGTGAGCTGGAAACGGTTCAGCAGGCGCACGCGCTTCGAGAGCTGGCGGGCGGATTCCATCACGGCGTTGGTGTTGATTTCGCCGAGCCCTTCGTAAAGTTGGACCGCATCATCGCGGTTGATGATGGCGCCCCACCGGAAATAATTGTCGCCGAGGGTCTTCGCCGATTCTTCGGTCAGACCGCTGCCGTCGGTGCCGTCGGTGGGCACCGTGCGCGCGCCGGCGAGGCGCAGGACAAGCGTCCAGTCGTGATGTTGCGGCAGATAGTCGAGCAGCTCGGCCAGCTCCACCAGGAGGCCGCCGGAGGCGCTGGTGAGCCGGGCGCCGCTCTCCACCTTGAACGTCAGCGCGCCGGTGGCGGGGGCATCGAGGACGAGCACGTCCTCGGCATGGCCTCCCGCGTCCGGGGTCAGGGTAACTCTCCCAACCTCGACCCCGGCCGCGAAAATGACAATGGTCGCCGCTTCGGCGAGCTTCTCCGCCCCGAACAGCACCGCCGGCACGACGAAGCCCGCAGCGACATAGTGCGTGGTGGCCCCGGTGGCGCGGTTGTGCAGCGCCTGATTGCCGGGCACGTTGGTGGCCCCGGTGAACTCATACACCGGATACTCCACCGCGACCGTCTCGGGGTCGGTCTGCACGCCGAGCGCGGGGGCGAGCAGGTATTGCGAGGTAAAGAAACCCTGCGTCCAGAAGCCGACTTTGCGAACGGAGGAGGTGAGCCGTTGCGCCTCGGTGCCGCGGAACTGGCTGGCGAAATGATTCAGCACGCGCGCAGGGAATTCCCCGTCGTGCTTCATCAGCCGGGCGCCGCTGGCATAGGGCCCCTCGATGTAGTAACGGCGATCGAGGTAATCCACCGCGCCGGAATTCAGCACCACCACGAAGGCCCACGGGTAACGATAGACGAAGGCCACGTCGGTGCTGGGGCCGTAGGGATCGAGGCAGCTTCCGGTGTAGGTCTTGGTGGCGTAACCGGCGGCAATCCCCGCGGCGGTCGCGGTGAAAAAGTAGGCGTAAGACCGCGTGCCCACGTTGGTGCTGGTGGCGTCGCCGCACGGGCCGAGGTCTTCCGGCGTGGGCGCATATCCGCCGTAGCTTTTGCCGTGGGGCGAGGTGGCGGCGGTGACAATGCGGAACTGCGAACGGGCCGCGGTGAAGCTCGGCGAATTAAGCAGGCCCGTGGCGGGGTCGTAACCGCCGCGCTGTTCCTTCGCGAGCTGCCAGTAATACTGCGCCGTGCCTTTCGCCGCGGTGGTGGCCTGCGGGATGAGCGGCACGCCGCCCGCGCCGGGATCGCTCAGGCGGATGGATTCGCTGTCGAGATCGGCGGCCTCCACCCCGAAGACAAAGGCGGGCATGATGCTCGCCACGTTGACGCCGGCGGGATCACCGGGGCCGGTCTCCGGCCACGTCGCATCGGTGGGCGCGATGCTCTGATAGAATTCGAGGAATTCGCCCCGGGCGGGCCAGAGGTAGCCGTCGGGGTTGCGGATCTGCGAGAGGCAGGAATAGAAGTAATACGCGATCCGCCAGGGTTCGCAGAGGCCGGAGGTGAGGCGGGCGTTGATGCCATTCGCCAGAGCGACGAGTTGCGCACTGTCGAAGACCTCGCCCGCCGCCACGGTGGGCACGCGCGGGAAGGTGATGGCCACGGGATCAGAAGCCTTCGACGACGATCACATTGAGGCGCGCCGCGAGGGTGACGGCATAGACTTTGACGATCTTGGATGCCTCCACGCGGAACGGGCCGCAGGTTTCGCCACCGAACAGGATCAGCGGATAGGTGGCGCCGTCGTCAAAGGTCACTTTGACGTAATCGGTGGAGAGCGCGTTCTGATTGCGGAGCAGCACCCAGAACTGGGAGGCGGGAGCCACGGTGCCGACCGGGATGGCGGTCTTCGTGGCGAGGGCGAAGTCATAGACATCGCCGACCATGTTATTGCCCGTCGTCATGGTCACGCTGCCCACGCTGGTGGCGTTGGTGACCGAGGAGCCGCCCTTGCTGGCTTCCAGTTTCGCCGTTACCTTAATCTCGTTTGCCATCTTAACCGATGGCGCGGGCGTATAGGGTCGGGCGGGCGGAAGGAATCAGTGATCACTTTCTGACCACTGGCCACTGATCACTTCTTCCCTACACGCTCTTTGCGGATCAGGGCGCGGATGGTGCGCTCGATGTATTGGGGAAAACTGCGGTGCATGCCGGCGGTCGCCATCTCCATGATGCGGAGTTCGGCGCCGGTGGCCTGCAACCAGCCGATGGTGTTGCCGACTTTGACGGCGGGCTTCTCGTTGCCGCCGCTGCGTTGGAAGAGTCCGTGCCCGTGCTCCTGCCGCAGCCAGCCGGGGAGTTTGCCGCCGAGCGCGAGGTAGGCGCGCGCCCAGCCGCTCTTGGCGTAGCCGATGAATTTCAGTTTTCGTTTTGTGAAATCCGCGGCCGAGCCGGCGTGCTGCACGAAGAAAGATTTTCCACCCTGCCCGCGCGTGAGCACGCGGCCGCGCCGGTTACGGTTGGCGTCGTGCAACGGGCGCGTGACCCAGCCGACGGCGCGCTCTTTCCAGTGGCCCCGCTCCAACAGTTGGTTGGCGAGCGTGACATTCCCCTGACGCAACGCCTGGGCGATGGCCCGCGAAAGCCGTTTGCCTTTTTCGGTGCCGCCTTCGCTGCGGAACACGCCCGCTTTTTCCCACGCCTTGAACAGCTTTCCGAGATCCTTGCTGACCGCATTATTGCCCACGGCGCGCTGCTCGCCCCAGCTCGCGGGCTTCTCGGTGTCGAGCCCCTGGGCGGCGCGGTTCTCCTTGCGCTTGGGATCGAAGGGCGGCGTGAGCATGATGGCGTTTCGCACCACCACGCGGGCGGCCTGGTCGAGCACGGCGGGCAGCGTCTTCTTCGTCGCCGCGGCGAGCCGGCGGAGATCGTTCTCAAACTGCGCGCTGTCGAGCCGGGCTTTGAAACTCATATGGGGAGGAGAAGTAATCAGTGATCAGTGGTCAGTGATCAGTGGTCAGTGATCAGTGATCAGTGATCTTTTACTGGTTCACGCCTTGGAGGAGAAAGACCCAGCCGCTGCCGTCGCGGTGGAGTTCGGCGATGGTGTAGGTGTGGCCGTCGCAGTAAAGACGGGTGCCGGTGCGGGGCAGGGTGAGGCCGTCGAACTGGCTGGCGTGCGCCATGAGGGTGGCGTCGATCTGCAGCTCGAAGCCGCCGGCGGCGAGCTTGGTCCGCTTGCGGTGGGCATCGACCACGCCGGTGTAGAGCGTGGTGGCGCCGTCGAGCTTAAAGGTGCGGCCGGCGACGGCGGCGGCGTGCGCGGTGGCGGTGTCGCAAAGAGTGTCAAAGGCGTTCATAGGGAGCGGGGAGCAGAGAGCAGGGAACAGGGAGCGGGGAGCGGGGAGCAGTAAGCAGTGATCAGTAATCAGATATAAAAAGGCCGCCGAAGGGGGACAAATCCTTCGGCGGCCTGGCCCCGAGGGGCGCGGTGGGTGCGGTGGTGCGGGAGATTAACCGAGGAGTATGGCGATGTGCTCGGGCTTGACGGCGAGGACACCCCACGCCGCGGCGACTTCATACCGGACCTGCCGGTATTGCGGATACATGGAGATCTCCAGCGAGATGCCCGAGCGGGCATCGGTGACGACCTGACGGTCCATCGCCATGTCGCCGCTGGAGATGGCGGGCAGACGGGTGGCGAGCACGATGGCGTTGCGGGAGAAGCCCACGTTATGCGTGCCCGTCGCGGTGACGGTGATGGCGCGGGTGGCGACGCCCTGGGCCTTGAGCAGGCCGGGCGCGGCGAGGGTGATGGTGTCGCCCGAGGCCGGATTCGCACCCGCGAACGAGACCGAGGTGACGACATACTTGTTCGTATCGTTGGCGAACGTGATCACGTCACCAGCGGCGACCACGCCGGTGCCGGCGGTCGCGAGGGGGATGACGGTCTGGCCGACCGTGAAGGCGGCGGAGGTGGACGTGGCGCTCGCCATCGTGCCGCCCGTGAAGCTGGCGACCGCGGCGGATTCCTTGATGGAGAAGCCGTGAACATTCAGCAGCTCGCCGTCCCGGAGGGTGAGCGTGCTTCCGGATTCGTTGACGTTCGTGAGCTGCGTCAGCGAACGCAGCGCGGCGCCGGCCGTGGTGTCGATAACCAGTGAACGCGAGCCCATCGGAGCGCCGTTGTCGGTCAGGATCTTCCCGATCTGGGCGGTGAAGGCCAGCTTGTTGGTGCTGTCAAACGGCGTCGTTCCGGCCGTGCCGTAAGCGCGGGACGCGGCGACGTGGGCCGCGGTCCAGATGTCGGATTCCATCTGGTTGATGATGGCGCGGATGGCCTGCTCGATCTTGTCGCTGGCCATGTTGCCATACGCGGACCCGAGCGCCTTTTCCTCTTCGCCGGTGAAATAAAAGGAACTGTCCTTGTAGTTCGAGATGGTCAGCGACTTGCTGGCCATGGTCGCATCGCTCGCGCTGGGCGGATAGGCGCCGGGCGTGATCGTTTCGAGCGAGGCCGCGGGCGCGGCCCAGGAGTAGAGCGTCTGGCCTTTGGCCACGCGGTCGGCGGTGGCGTCACGGGTGACACCGGGGAGGAAGCCGACGGCCTCGCGAGAGACCAAGTCGAGCCCCTGCACCACGGTGGGGATGAGGTTTGTGAGTGTATTTGCCATAAGGGGAGCGGATCAGGTTGGGGACGTTATTCGGTGAGCCGTCCGTTGCGTTTGCAGAACGCGAGCTGGTCGGCGGGGGAGAGGGATTTGAACTCGGCGAACGAGAGCACGGCGGCCGCGGCGGGTCCGGCGGGCGGCGCGCCGGCGGGGAGCGGGGCGATGCCGTGGCCGGCGAGCTGCTCGGCGGCGAGGCGGCTGGTGCGCTCGGTGATCGCCGTGGTGAGATGGGTGGCGTCACCGGCAACCAAGTCGGCATTCAGCCCGGCTGCGAGCAGCCCGGTTTCCAGCGCGGACAGGCGCGCGGTGACGGTTTGAAGATGTTCCGCGGCGACCGGGTCGGCGGCGACCGCTTCGAGGGCGTCGCGGAGGAAATTGGGATTGCGCGCTTCGAGCGCGACGGCAAAGGCGGATTCATCGACGCCGGCGGCGGCAAGGGCGGCGAGCGCGAATTGTTCGCGGGCGGAGGGGCCGAAAGAAAAGAGCTTCATTCTTAATGATCAGTTGCGGGCGTATAGGGTCGCGGCTTTTGCGGCCTGAATGCGGGCCAGAAACTCGGCGCGGCCGGAGACCACGCCATCCACCAGCCCGGCGGTGAGGGCTTCGGCTCCGAGGAAGCCCTGACCTTGCATGGTGTCGCGGGATACCTGCGGGCGGAGGGCGTTGACATCCTGGGCAAACATTTCGTAGAGCGAGTCCACGCGGCTTTGGATCTGCGCGCGGTCGGTGTCGGAGAGCGGCAGGCCGGCGATGCCCGCGGCCTTGAACGTGCCGGCCTTCATGAGTTCGAGCTTGAGCCCTTCGTTGGCCCAGGCGCCGGACTCATCGACGAGCGCGCAATAGACACCGATGCTGCCAAGCTCGGCGCTTGGCGTGCAGGCGATCTGCGAACAGGAGGCCGCGAGCCAGTAGGCGGCGGAGCAGCACATGGAATCGGTGAAGGCGACCACGTGCTTGATCTGGCCGGCGGCGCGCAACATCGCGGCGGCTTCCGGGATTCCGGTGGTGACGCCGCCGGGACTGTTGAAATCGAGCGCGAGGCATTGCACCGCGGGATCGGCGAGGGCGGCGGCGACTTGGGCTCCTAGTGTGTCGAGATCGTAACCGCCACACGCCATCTCCATCAGGGAGAGGTGCTGTCCGATGATGCCCCAGACGGGGATCAGGGCGACGCCGTCGCGGATTTCGTAACCGGGCGCGGCGGGGGCGGATTCGGCGGGGAGATCGGCGCGGGGAGATTCGAGATGCGCCCGCAGGGTGGCGGTGATGGCGCCGAGCGTCGTGGGGCGGACGGCCCAGATGGAGCCCGCCACGGCGGCAAGGATGTGCGGATAGCGCATACCCGATGCGCGGTGCGTATAGGGTCGGGGGAAGGGGGAAGTAATCAGTGATCAGTATTCAGTGATCAGGGGAAGAGGGAGGTGATGGCGGCGTGGAGGTCGGCGAGGGTGCCGGTGTTGCCGACGGTGTAATCAAGGAAGCCAAAGCCGCGGAGGCAGGCCAGGGCGGCGGCTTCCTCGGGCTCGGCGGGGCGCAGGCCGGGGCGGTGGATCTCGACAATCACGCCGCCCAGGGCGCGCCATTGCTTCGCCTCGCGGATTCGCAGCAGGCGGGTGTTGACGCAGCGCGGGGGCAGATTGCCGAAGAAGCGGCGTTCGACCTCGTCGTAAAATACGTCGCCGCCGTGGACGAGCAGCGGGCGGATCCGCTCCTTGTCAGGCCGATGCTCGGTGAAGGCGGAGAAGCCGAGCAGCTCGCGGCATTGGGCGTCAAAGATGCCTTTGATGACATCGCCGAAGCACGCGCGCTGATAGCCGCGGGCGAGCAGGGGTTGCGCGGAGGAATCCTTGCCGCAGCCGGCGAGGCCGGTGAAGGCGATGCGGGAGGAGGTCATGGGCGGGAAGAAGTGATCAGTAATCAGTGATCAGAAGGGGATTTGGCCGGGCACGGCGGCGGGCTTGTTAGTCGCTGTCGGGGCGGGTGTGCTGTCGCCGCGGCCGGCTTCGAGGAAGGAAAAGGATTCGAGCACCACGCCGAGGCGGGACTTTTTTTGGGCGGTGGCCCGGTCCTCCCACTGGTCGAGTTTCAGCCGCCCTTCGACGAGGATGCCGCGGCCTTTGCTGAAATACTTGGCGATGGTCTCGGCCTGTTTGCCGAAGGCGTCCACATCCACAAAGGTGACTTCTTCGCGCTTCTGGCCGTCTTCGGTGGTCCAGTTGCGGTTGATCGCCAGGGCGAGCTTGGTGACGGCGTTGCCGCTGGGCAGGTGGCGGAGTTCGGGGTCGCGGGTGAGGTTGCCGGCGAGGACGACGAGATTAAAGGAGGGCATGCGGGGGAAAGAAGTAATCAGTGGTCAGTGGTCAGTGATCAGTCGGGACGTGCTGTTTACAGGCCACTTCTCCGCTTCGTTTCCGAGTCTGTAAGCCCAGAGAGGTAGCCGACGGTCCAGATCCGAAACTGCCATTCGGCCAATGAGTCACCCGGGGTCGGCTCAATTCCGGTCAGCGCCTTTATCGCGGCCGAAAATCGAGCCCACGCGGGGCGGGGTTGGATTTGGTTTTGGTTTTCTTCCATAAAATAATCAGTAATCGGTGATGAGGAGGTGGCGGGATTTGGTTTTTTTCTTGGGGCGATAGTGGGGCGTGGGATAGTTGCCGCGGGCGGTGGTGACGGGGAACATCCGGCGCTCCCATGTGCCAGCGGCCACGCATTGGCTGAGCAGGTGGTTGCAGTAGGCACGGCGGAGATTTTCGGCGGTGCAGATTTGGGCGGCGGTTTTCCAGCCGTCGCCGGGGGGCGTGGCGGGCGGCGGGGCGGCATCGGTGCGGAGGCTCATCGGTGGAAGAGGGCGCCGCCGAAGCTGACGCCGTTTTCAATGGAGACGTTGACCATCTGGAATTGGCCGCCGGCGGCGATGAAGCGCACCAGGTAGCCGTGGGTCCAGCCGGTGGGGCGGGTGTTGCACCAGAGGGGCTGGCGCTTGCAGAGGCAACCGGGATTCCACGCGGCGATCAGGCCGATGCCGGGGAGGTTGCGCGGCTGGAAATCGGCGCGATGGGTGTCGAAGAAAACGACGTTCGCGGCGGTCTGGCCGAGGGCCACGTCGGCGGCGTTGCGGGCGTTGTTCAGTTTATGGACGTAGTTGAGTCCGTCGAGTTTCACCCAGCCGGGCACGCGGCAATTGCCGTGGTGTTCCCCTTGGCGATAGTAGGTGATGCCGCGGGCTTTGAGATCGAGGACGAATTCAGGGGCGAAGGTGCGGCGCAACATCTCGGTGTCGCGATGGTGGGCGAGGCGTTGGGTGACGGCCCAGCGTTCGACACGCCATTCGTGGTTGCCTTCGAGGTAGTGGATTTTTGCGCGCGGCGCGGCGGACTGGATGCGGTTCAGTATCTCGCGGGTGGCGGCGATGTCGGTCTCGTAGCTGTCCTCGGTCTCGGCGACATAGCCCAGGGTGTGGTGCTCGGCGAGGAAGCCGCCGCAGTCGATGATGTCGCCACCGAGGAAGACGCGGTCGGGGTTGATGTCCTTGAGATCGAGCAGGAAGGCGGCGAGGGCGGCGGGATCGTGCTTGTTGCCGTGGATGTCGGAGACGATGACCTCCACCCGGTCACCGCGAAGGCGGGGCGCGGGGCGGGCGGCGGCGAGCAGGTGGCCGGCCTTGACGAGCCGGGCGCGGGTGAGGGCGTCGATGGCGGTATCGCGCTGGCGGGTGAGGGCGAGGACTTCCCGGCGCGACTGGCGCTGGGCATGGGCCGCGGCGGCGTGGGTGAGTTTCATTCAGTCGCGCGGGCGCTTGGAACGGAAGGAGCGGAAGAGGCTTTCGACGGCATCATCTCGCTCGGTGAAGGCGGCGCGGGGCGGGGGCACGCCGACGTGCTGGCCGACGGCGTAAACCTCATTGATCAACTGGCGCAGCTTGGCGGCGGAGAGGGTGATGCTCTCGGCGGGGTGGCGCAGCTTGGGGTTGCGCGCACAGTAGGCTTCCCAAATGTCGTCTGTGGTCATGGTAGAAAAAACGTTCAGAGCGCGGGCCGCTTAACCGGAGCGGCGGGCGTATAGGGCCGGGGCGGGGAAAGAAGTAATCAGTGGTCAGTGATCAGTGGTCAGTGGTCAGTGCGGAACGTGACGACGGACTCTCGGGGCTACTGATCACTGATTACTGATTACTTCTTCCTCTCTCAGGCCGGTTCAGTGGGGGGCTGGCCGCGGGTGCGCGGGGGCGGGTCCAGTTCGTTGGAGTTGGAATCATCGGCAAACATGACGCTGGCCGGCTGGCTGGCGACGCCGGGGTTGTAGATGTGCGAGGCTTCGACACCTTCTTCGGTGGCGATGCGTTCGACGAGTTTCCACGTTTGCGCGTTGCGGCGCAGGAAGGTTTCGACATCGCCGTCGCCGGATTCGGTGACGTATTCGCTGAGGGATTTGATGCCCATCGCCAGATCCTGCCGGTTGTTGGCGGCATCACGGCCGACATCGACGCCGAAGGTGGCAGGCAGGCTGAAACCGATGTTGTCCCAATCGGCGGTGAAGGGGATGTCGCCGCGTTTCATGTAGCGGGCGACGGCGTAGAGGACGGCGCTGCGGAAGACGGCGGTGAGAATTTCCTGCCGGTTTTCGACGGCGCGTTTCACCTGGCCGACGAGGGCGCGGACGGAGGCGCCACCGATGCCGCGGAGGTCGTGCATCTCCAAAGGCCAATCGAGGCCGCGATGCGCGCTGCGGGCGATGTGATCCATGAAGCCCTCCCAATTTGCACCGGGGCGGGCGTCGCCCATGCTTTCGAGCTTGTGCCCGGAATTGGCGCGCATGTAGGCGATGGTGCCTTCCTCCATGATCCGTATGGAGGGATCGAGATCGGCGGCGCTGGGCGTGGTGCCGGCGGCATTGGCCGCGGCCATGGCGTCGCGGATCTGCCGGTCGGGCGTCTTGGCGAGGCCGGTGTCGTTATACTCCTGCATCATGATGCGGGAGCGGCCTTTTTGTCCGACCTTCTCGGCGCTGCGGATTTCGTTCAGGTCGAACCAGTCGAGGACGCCGTTGACGATGGTGGGCACGCCGCGGCCTTGGGAATAATATTCCGGGTCGTAGAGGTGCAGCACCGACGAGGCGGGCACGAGGTTGGGCTCGGCATTCTGGGCGGCGTAGTTGGCCAGCTCTCGCGGGAGCAGGTTATAGGCGAGGGGTCGGTCAAATTCATCATAGACAACGCCGCTGAGAATGGTGCGCCCGGCGTAGGGACCGTCTTTGATGACGGTGTCGGCATTCGGGTTGCCGATGCGGTGCGATTCGAGGAATTGCAACCGGGGGCTGCCCTGTTCGCTTTCGGTGAGCACCAGGAAGGCGTCGCCATCGCGGTCGAGGGCCACGCTGGCGATCCACACGTCCTGCTGGAAATCGAAGGGCGCGCCGCGCAGATCGGCGTTGCGGCACCAGCGCGACATGACGGTCGTGAACGCAGTGCGGAAGGCTTCGTCGCTGCCGTAGTATTGCGGGGCGAAGGCGGTGCCGACGGAGTAGTTGGCCTTTTCACGGATGGCGCCGGACACCTGGCCGACGCGGGCATAGATCCAGCGGCCATCGCTGACCATGTCGCGTTGCTTATACTCGGGGACCAGCCGCGTGACATCGCGGGTGAGTTTGGGCCGGAAGTCGCGCTTGCCGTCATCCTGCGACCCGGGGTAAAGGCCGGCGGGGCGGCGGTAGTAGCCGCCGGGATAGCTCGCGGCGGCGACGACGGCGGGCGGTTTCGCCACGGCGGCGGGCTTGCGGGAACGGGCTTTGACGGCGGGGCGGCGCATGTTAGGAAGCAGGGAGCAGGGAGCAGGGAGCAGTCATCATGGGTAGCCGAGGGCGGTGACTTCGGGCGAGACGGCGACTTGTTCGGAGCTGGTCAGCGGGACGGTGACATCGACCCAGGCAAGGGCTTGCAGGAGTTCGGCGATTTCGGATTCAAGGCTTTTCCCATTGTTGGTGTAACCGAATGACCGGCCGTTGACGCTGGCGGAATTGAGCGCGCCACTGGCGCCGCCGACCGCCGCGAGCTTGGCCGCGGTGAGGATCGCCAGTTTGGCGTTGAGCTGCGCGGCCGTGCAGCCGAAATACGGACCATAAGGGACAGTGGCATACGCCGTCAGTGTGGCCATCTACCGAAAGGGGCGGGCGTATAGGGTCGGAGCCGGGGGGGGGAGAAGTAATCAGTGATCAGTGATCAGTAATCAGTGATCAGTGGGCTTACTGAATACTGAATACTGAATACTGAATACTTCCCTCAGGGCCCGGTCTTCTCGGTTTCGCCGCGGTCCTGGCCGTAGTAGCCGAGGAGGCGGGCGTGGATGTTGGCCATGACTTCGCAGTCGAAGGCGTGGTTGGGGCCGACTTTGTGCCATTCGCTGACCCATTCCTCGGGGTTGCGCGGGTGGCGTTTGATGCGGAGGACTTCGCCGGCGCGTTGCTTGCGATACTCGGCGCCGGTGTTGCGGGCGGCGGTGTGCAGTGGGCGGCCCAGGGCGTCGTGGGCGTCGGTGATGGATTTCAACGAATCCTTGGCGGCGCGGCTGACAAAATTGTATTGCAAACAGACGGGCGCGGAGCGGCTTTGGCCGCCCATGAAGGCGTCAATGACGGAGAGTTCGGAGTAGATGCGGCGCAGGCCATCACGCCAGAGGATGGAGCGCTGGGCGGTGGCGGTTTCGCCGATGCCGTTGACGGCGATCCAGTGGCGAACGGCGCACATCTGGCGGACGCGTTCAGGGGCGTAGTTGCTATCGACGACGACGTTGCCGGCGCGGACGTTGAACCGGGCGCGGATGTCTTCGAGGTGGCCTTCGGAAATGCCGCGTTCGAAGTGTAGCAGGCGGCTGTGGCCGTAGGTGCCGGGGCGGTTGCTGAATTGCCGGATGACGACCCAGTAGTGATCCTGCTGGACATCGACAGCCATCACGCGGAGCGGGGTGCCGTCTTCGGCATCGACGCCTTCGTCGGGCCATGGGTCGCCGAGTTGGTAGTCGCCCTCGGTGAGCGGCTTGGCGGCCTTGAGATGGCGGGTGGGTGACCACGCACGGACGCGGACCTTGCGGTCGAAATTCTCGGTGGGCACGTAGTCGCCGAGGTGGCGGGAGTTGCAGGCGTTGAGCCAGTTGCCGACGAGTTCCTCCCACGGGCGAAAGCAGGCGGCTTCGGCGTGCCAGGCGTGGATCTGCGGGTCGCCGCCGGGGTTGGTGGTGACGTAGCCGGCGCCGCGGGCGGGATCATTGAGCTGCCGCAGGGCGCCGGCGGAGTAGCGGGTGGGGGCTTCGCAGGCGGGACAGACCCAGCGGGTGGTGCCCTTGGCCACGCCCACCAGCCAGTGGCCGGTGTGGTCGCGGGTGAATTCGTCGGAGTCCCAGCGCAGGCCGCCCTTGCCTTCGGCCTCGCCGAATTCGAGCGGGACACGTTCGCGGCAGTGCAGACACACGACGCGCCATTCGCGGCGCGGGCTGGCTTTCCAAAGCTGATCGCAGGCATCGCCCTCAGTGGGGCCCGTCAACGTGAATAGGGTGCGCCTTTGCCAGCCGAAGCTGTCGGCGCGGTGGAGGATTTCGTCAATGGTGCCGGGGTCGTATTGCCACGCTTCGTCGAGGTAGAGATCGCAGGCGGTGCGACCGTTGCGATGGGCGAGGACATCGGCGGAGAGGAGGGACACGGGCGAATCGACGAAGCGGAAAATACGCTTGCCACCGCGGCGGTCTTCCTCCTTGGGAAACCGCGCCATGACGGCGGGGGTGGCTTCCATGAGGGGAAACAATTTTTCGTCGCTGAGGGCGTTGGCTTCTTCGCCGGTCTTGCAATACCAGAGGGAACGCACGGGCTCGACGGCGACGGTGCGGAGGAGGCGCAACTGCAGGAACAACGTCTTGAACACCTGCGGGGGAAACAGGAGGAGAAACTTGGCGTTGCGCTCGCGATCTACGGTGGCGGCGATCTCGGTGAGCCACGGGTAATCGGCGGGCACGAAGGGCACGCCGTCGAGGGTCACATGGCGGGCGGCCCAAGCGAGGGTGCCGATAAAGGAGGGGGCGCGGGACATCAGGGGGCGAGGTAGTAGTTGTTAATCACGGCGAGGCGGCGGGAGGCATCACGGACACTGCGGAACTCAACCCAGGCGACTTCTTGCATTTGGGCTTTTCACCCACAGCACGCACAGGGAGTCCCCACTTGGCGCGTCTATTCCGCTTAGATTGAGTCGCATACAGTATGCAGTATCCTTCCTGCGTTTCCCTATCCAGTGTTTGCAGTTGAAGCAGCACGCCGACCCACGCGCTGCACCTAACCCGGCCATGCCGCTCTCGTTGCAATCGGTAGTCATAGTGGGCCGGGTAGGTGAGCTTGGGCGTTCGGCGGCTCCAGCAGTCCGGCAGCGCCGAGCGCGTTCATCATCACCCACCACGAGCGGCTACATTCCGCTTCCCAGCACTCTTGGCAGATGTCGTGGCCTGCCTCGCCCGGCCATGTCATCTCCCCGATCGTGTCTCGGTTGCAGGCGTGGCAAGCCGACGAACCACGCGCTGCACCTAACCCGGCCATGCCGCTCTCGTTGCAATCGGTAGTTTTCATTGGCCGGCCGTTCGGCGACTCGCCAAGCACGCATTCGATGGCTTCGCGGGCCGCTTTAGGCCTGCCCACTTTCCAGTCTGTCCGCTCACCGAGGATTCCGATGATACAGAAGCGTTGCTTGTCCCACTTCGTGACCCAGCTATTGCCGAGCACCCATTTACTGACTCCATTGCGGGAGTCTCTGTGGTATTTCCACCAATGACGCCGAACGTCCGCAGGCAGCGAATGGCCTTTCTTCGTGTTGGCGGGGCGCAGTTTTTTCATAGAGAGTTACAGCGCCGGAATGGCCGACGCGGCAGGGCAGCCGCAGGGCATGCAGGGGCCAGGCTCGATCAGCAGGAGATCGAGCTGCGCCTGCTCGCGGCGGAGCAGCTCATGCCATTTGCAGAGGGGCGGCGCGCCGGCGGGTGAAGCGCGCCGCATCCGCGCCCGCGCTTGCAGGGGATTCAGGCTGGGGTGCAGCACCACGGCCCGGAAGTCTTCGACGGTGCGTTGCACCAAGGATTTGCTGACGGAGAACACGGTGGCGATGCGGTCCATGGGCATGGCGTTGCGCATGTGGGGGGTGAGTTCATAGATTACAATGGCCGCGCGAAGGCCCAAGCGCCGGGCCGCAATCTGCCCTTCTGTCTCGCGGAGGCGGCTGGCGGCAGATCCGGTGGCCCGCGTTTTGAAATCGCGTCCTGAAGCAATCCAGCCCACGGCGCGCTCGGTCAGGGCGAACTCATCGCCGCTATGCCGGCGGCGGGACCATTCGGCCACGGCTTGCGCCTGGGCGGCCGTCAGCGGCACGCGGAACCCGGCGAAGTCTTCGCGGATCTCGTCGAGCGGATCTTCGACGGCAGCCCAGTCGAAGTCGGCGGCTTCGTCGAGGCCGGGGGTGTTTTGAGGATTGCTTAACACAGGATTCTTCTTTCGTCGCCTACCTCACCACCGCAGCGCGGTGGAAAAATTTCCTGCGGTCCCTAGAGGGTGCGTCGCAAAAAGCTGGGAAGGCTGGGAAGGGGAAAGGGAAAGACCAGCTTCGCACATACACGCGTCATGTATGCGTGTAGATTTGTTTTGCCCTTCCCAGCCTTCCCAGAAATCACCTTTACCCGTTTGCATTAGAGAAATAATAGTCATTTGCCTTAGTTCTTCTCAGAGACTGTCAATGGGGAGTAGTCGCCGGGGTTGACGTGGTCGGCGGCGGCGGTGCGGAGTTCGGTCAGAAACCAGTCGGGCAGGCCGCAGCCGGCGGCGAGGTTTTCGACGCGGGCGAAGGGATCGAGCAGGCCGGCGATGAGGAGGGCGGGCTCGAGGACGTCGGCAGCCTGCGCCTCGGTGGTGAGCTCCAACAGCTCGGGGGCCAGGGTGTCGCGCAGCCGGCTCAAGGCCACGCACGCCCGGGCGAACCAGGCGCGCACCAGCCGGGCGACCGCGGCGCGGGCGAGGAGATCGCCGGATTCGATGCCGAGCTGGGCCATCTGCTTGCGGGCGGCGCCGATGTTGGTGGAGAACTTGGCGGCCAGGGCGGATTCGCGGGTGAGGGTTAGGTTGTCGGGGGTGGGGCCGTTGGCCTGGGCGATCCGGCGGATGCAACCGCGCAGGAGGTCTTCTTGCTGGGCAACGAATTCACGGAGGCTGCGATCGCCGGGCTCGGCGTCGTCGGCCGAGGCCGGCAAAACCGAGGGCGGCGTCTGGGCGGCGAGGATCTTGTTGGAGCGCTCGCGGACGTGATCAAGGCAGCGGCCGGCGTGCAGGAGGCGATCCGCCAGCGCGGCATCGTCCGCGCAGACCACGGGGCCGAACCGGGCCACCCACCGCTGCGCCGTGCGCAGATGGACCGACCAATCGGAGGCCAACCGACTGGCGGGGGCCGGCGACATGACAGCCGCGGGGATTTGGTTTTGTGCGATATTGCTCATTGAGATTCCTTACC
>Ga0209596_1000108_pt1 | contig 72079 bp, 133 predicted proteins | sample M_130807_MF_Meta_FD_187314 | JGI IMG/M metagenome (GOLD analysis project Ga0209596, IMG submission 187314) | Freshwater microbial communities from Lake Montjoie, Canada to study carbon cycling - M_130807_MF_MetaG (SPAdes) (version 2) | ecosystem: Environmental > Aquatic > Freshwater > Lake...
TGGTAAAAAAGATGGATTAAGAAAGGGTTGTAGGTATTACGGAACGGATGGAACTATATTCCATGCTGATATAAATGCAGCAATTAATATAGCTATTCGTTCTAAACACCCTGTATCACAAGTTGGCTTCGCCAACTTGACTTATGGGCAGGCCAAAGTCAACAGGCCAATCGTGAATGGTTTTCAAAAACCGTTTGCAAGCTCACAGGCTTGTCCTGTGAGTAGTTGACTATAATATTATTTCTTAAGGTATTTGCCGCAAAAAATCAAACCGATTCCGTTGCAGCTTGCTTCAAACCAGAAAACTTTACCCAATCAGGAATATTTCTGATGATACTGTTTTCGACAAGCATGTCAAAAGTATTTTCTTCCCGATTATTTTGAACAATAAATCCAAAGCTATCTTGAACGAAGTTTAAATTTACAAATTTATTCTCTTTTTTTACATAAAAATGATGACGAAATTTATACAACCGAACCAAACAACCGGGAATAATCCATGAAACATCAGGTAACCCGATTATTGAATCTAGTAACACATTTTCAAAAAATGTAATCGTGAGGTTTGCACCCGTGAGGTTTGCACCCGTGAGGTTTGCATTAATGAAACTTACATCTTCAAGGTTTGCATCACGGAGGTTTGCATCCTGGAGGTATGCATTATAGAGGTTTGCACGATGGAGGTTTGCACGATGGAGGATTGCACCCGATAGGTTTGCACGATGGAGGCTTGCACCCGATAGGTGTGCATCACGGAGGTTTGCACCCGATAGGTGTGCATCACGGAGGTTTGCACCCGATAGGTTTGCACCACGGAGGTTTGCACCACTGAGGTTTGCATCACTGAGGTTTGCAAGACTGAGGTTTGCAAGACTGAGGTTTGCACCCGTGAGGTTTGCATCCGTGAGGTCTGCACGACTCCCTCCCTTTGCAGCAATCCAAAGTTTGTGCTGATCCAGAATCTCTTTTAGTTCAGATGCTTGCATGTGGTTTCTTGATATCACTTTAGCAACAAGTATCGGTCAGAAACGTGTTTCAATGCCAAACGACCAAACCTTGGGTCAGTTCGCTCAGAAATAGTTTTAATAACAATTCCTTCACGAACCTCTTGTCCAGAATAAAACTCTCGGTCAGTCTCCTCCGCTAGCTTTTTAAGAAGCTCAGAATTATGTGGCCCACGATAAACAACCTTTACTGTTTCTTCCATGCCATTTGAATATTCTGGGTTATCAACCATCTCAGCGTTATTTATCCATTTACCATTATTTAACACATCAAATGCTGCAAAACCAATTTCTCCAAGTGCTTTTCCATATTTAAATTGAGCACCTTGCACAGAACCGCCATAAATCTCACCATACAATACCATGCCTGGGTGTGATCGACACCATGGTTCAATCCATGCATTCTGACTTGCTGCTGTCCACCAAGCATTCTCAGGAGCAAGAATATCTTTGGTCATCTCTGTCCCTGTTTCTGGATCAATAACAGAAACAGTTTTAATAAATGTTTGCGGCTTCTTTTTCCATGTGGTGCGAGAACCACAATACATTTTATCTTCTTCCGCTACATAAACAAACCTTGCAGATGATCCATGAATCTTAACCGTATAAATTACTTCTTCACCTTCAGCAAGATATTTGTTATATTTACGCCAATTCTCTAATCCATACTCCGGTACATGAAATTGTGGACCGCTATCACATAAACCAGACATCATTCCGCCCTGAGAACCCTTTGAAGGCGCTGGTTCCCATCGCTCAATGCCAAGGGCATCCCAAAGATTGTCGCCCTCTGCTGAGCCTTGTGGTGCCGGGATCAGTAATCCATATGAGGGTTCTCCACGGAACCTACGCATCGTAATACGTTGACGCTCCTTACCCTTCCCATCATCCAGAAATGAAAATTCAGATCGTTTGAGATCAACGGTGTTATCAGGCTCAATATAAACCATCAAATCACCAACCTTATGAGCACCCTTGCGAATAACACACTGATATCCAAAAATATTGGTCAACTCCAAAGCATTAACCTCTGGATCTGTATGTGGCAAAATCTCTTCAATGCGAACAACTAGTGCTTCATGTGTGCTCATAATTTATGATTCCTTATTTAATGTAATCTGGCTGGTTGATATTTGCCCAGTCGCCTTCGTGAACAATAGCCCAACCAATTAAATTTTCTGTTAAAACTTTTACCCAATTGGTTGTGTTGTAATCTTTACCTAAATTTCCAAATGGATCAATATGTTTACCGATCATCATTACAATGTTGCCATGATGAATGTGTCCCAACATGGCTCCTCTTAAATCCGGTTCAGAGTAAATAGACCTTCCCGGTCTATCAAGAGAATATAACTTGCCCAACTTGAGTTCGTGTAGAAATTCCCGGTGAAGATCAGTTGTTGACATGTTTTATACTTTATATGGTCTGCCGCAAAAAGTCAAACCGATTCCGATTCAATCTGCTTCAATCCCGTATACTTTACCCAATCAGGAATACCTCGAATAATCTGATCTTCAACAAGCATATCAAAAGTTTTTTCTACGGGATTATTTTGAACAATAAATCCAAAGCTATCTTGAACGAAGTTACACCCTTTTCTCTCTTTCTCTAGATAAAAGCCATACAAAATATTATTTAGCTGAACCAAACAACCGGGAATAACCCAAGAAACATCTGGTAAAATGGCATCCTTGAGGTATGCACGATATAGGTTTGCACCACGGAGGTTTGCATTAATGAAACTTACATCTTCAAGGTTTGCACCATAGAGGTTTGCATTATAGAGGTTTGCATCTTCGAGGTCTGCACCACGGAGGTCTGCACCACGGAGGTCTGCACCACGGAGGTCTGCACCACGGAGGATTGCACCCGTGAGGTCTGCACGACGGAGGTCTGCACGATAGAGGTTTGCACGATAGAGGTATGCACGATAGAGGTTTGCACCACGGAGGTTTGCACCCGTGAGATCTGCACGACTCCCTCCATTTCTATCAAGCCAAAGTTTGTGCTGATCCAGAATCTCTTTTAGTTCAGATGCTTCCATGTTTTATACTTTAGTTTGTTTGCGGCAAAAAGTCAAACCAAATTATATTGTTCTAATTTAATGGTGTTATTTTTCTGAAACGTAATATTTAGATATAGCGAAGCCCCAGAATCGATAAATTCTGAGGCTTCTATCACCAAGAAAGAACCATTTTCAGGATGAATAACAATAATTATACACCATTTGTTGAGTTTGTAAAAGAAAAAGAACAAACTGAATTCTTTTTTCAACTAGGACTCTATATCAGACCATATCACGGATTTCAATTATCTGGAAACTGTACCTGTGGTAACGAAGATTGTACAACACCGGGAAAACATCCCGTATTCAATAACTTATATGGATTCTATAAAATTAATCAATACAAAAAATGGCTTGCAAAAAATCCATTCTGCACAAATATCGGACTAGCTACTGGATATTACAAAAATCTTGGAAAAAGCTTGGTCATCATTGATATCGATGATGTCAAACACCTAGAAAAAATGCAAAGCTACTTCCCTAGCATGCATAACACCTTCACCGTCCAAACTAAAAATGGCCTGCATTACTATTTCTGGGTTTCAGGAAATATCAACCCAAACACCAATAAAAATAATTGCTGGATCAATAGCCGCCTAACAGCCGAAGGTATGAAAGTCGATATCCTATCACAAAAAAGAACCGTGCTATCTTCAAACTCTTTCAACAAAAAGATTATCTCAAATATATCAATCGCAACACTGTCAGAAGAAGAAATTAAAAAAATCCAATCACTCAGATCACAAACAAACCCCGTAAACAATACCAGAAATAAAAAAGCATCTGAAGGCAATGCTATCATTACTGAATTCTACAAAGGAAGTATTCAACGGGGATCTTATCACCATGCACTCGCTCATGTCTCTGGACTTATCCTAAGACGAAATGCAAAAAGAATTATTAACGGAACATACACCAAAACCAATCATGAAGATTTCATGATTGCAGAAGCACTAAAACATCTGGTTGCTCCAGTCGATGTCGAAGAAGTTAAAAAGAATGCCGGTGGAATGTATAAACGATTTGATATCAACAAATTTAACTCTCCTACCCAAACCTTTGATCATTATTTCCAAAGAAAAGATCCATCAATCAAAAACCTATTAAAAGATATCTTACAAAACAATTTTCAAACTATTCCAGTACAGCCAGCAAAAGGTAGATCACTTTCTTGGGGAATGTCTCTTGAAGAAGTTAAAAGAACAATTGAAGAAACATTGATACAAAATGGCATTGATCCTAAGTCAATTAATTTCGGGGATGACTTGTTGAAGAAATTTCTTTCAATGTTCCATGATGTTAACAAGATTGAAAATGATAGAGTTGTTGGTGGTAAAAGGATTCGTGGAAAGAGATGGAATCTTATTCTCTCTTCTTCAATGGCTCCTTCCATGAAGGAGGATAAGGCTGCGGGGACTTCTTTAATGGTCCCTTCCATGAAGGAGGATAAGGCTGCGGGGACTTATTATTTGACTGCCTCCATGAAGGAGGATAAGGGTGCGGGGACTTTGTTAGGATCAATAAACAATATCTTTAAACAACCTCAACCAATTGAACAATTGTTGCAGAATTGTAAAACTTTATCCCATCTTTCTCCATGTGACCCCTTCTTTCATGAACATGACCAAAAAAAGAATAACGGAAATTATGGGGGTGAACATCTAAATAACTCCTCAAAGAAGTACAACCCCATTTATCAGCCATTATTCCGGCAGGAGGTACATGTGTCACTAAAACATTTGCCCAACTCAAACAAGCTTGTTCTGCTAGTTGAGAAGCCTCCAAAGCTTCACATTCTTTACTCCAATATCCTCCAGTAAATGGAATATGAGGATATCCAGTCCATAGCAATCCACCAAACTCAATTGGTTTGTCTGGTGTGGTAATGCAATGTACTTCTCCTGGATATCCGTATTTGATTAACATTTCTCCTAGAGAAACAAAATCATGATTTCCATCAACTGTAATAATTGGTTTTCCTTCAAGAGTCTTAAAGATAGACTGTCTCTTTTTTTTAAACCATTCTTCTTGGAATTTAGCACATTTAGCTTTATCAAAGCTTGTGTGTAAGTCTGGAAAGAAATCTCCAGTAATTACAAAAGCATCTACCGTTGATGCTATATTCCATAAAGGAACAAGATTAGAATGCAAGTCAGAAGCGTGAGCAATTAACATACTTACTGATCTTGTGGATAATCAAGAGGATTGTTTTTAAATGATTTAAACCAATCTGCTGCACATTCTTCACAGACATCCACTTTGACATCTGCTTCTGGGATATCAGGAAAGTATTTGCTGGAGTAGTTACCTGAGACAAGGAAATGAATGCCGCAATAATTATCTAATGGCTTTTTACGCAAACTATTGCCGCAACAATCACAAAAAATATCATCCAGTTCTGCTGTCTCTTGCATTATTGTTTTATATTTTCTCATACTATAAGTAATCTCTTGTATTTTTTAATGTGCGAAGAATTGGCTTCGAACCAATGACCTTTTGTGCTTCAAACAAACGCTCTACCAACTGAGCTATCTTCGCAAACCCTACTTGTTATTATTGGACAAGTAGGAAACCAAGGAGAGAAGAAGCTGTTGCTTCTATCGCCCACCGCCACTCCATTATTTTTTGAATGGAGACAATTAGGAATATTACTATTCCAGTGCCCATGACCAGACTTGAACTGGTACGCCTGTTAAGGCAGAAGATTTTCTTTACTACTCTCTATTACTAGAGCCAGATTAATCTGTTGTAGTCTGGACTATACCTTCACCATGACATTTCTGTTTTAGGTGCTTCCCGTCTAGTCTCTACACACGCCTGACATTCTTTCGTTTGTCTGCTTGGCTCGGTATTGCCCTCGTTGCTAAGGGGTTTCACCGAATTTGGGAAGTTCTACTCCAAAGATTTCTCTTGGGGCACTCTTTGTTATGCAAAAGTCTCCAGTGTCTGCCGATTCCACCACAAGGGCTCGTTGTCTATGTTCTTACTCTAACAGTTCTTTTTCAGATTGTCAAACCATTCTTTTTCTACATTTCAAAATTTCCATCTTCAGGCGGCGAAACCATAAATAGTTCACAGTTAGGATCACGATCATAAATTGCAGTATATCCAATAAGCCCATCAGAAGTTAAAATCTTGATAACACTTCCTACGATGTTCTTCGCTTTACCACAAGATAGAACCAAAAAAACATCATCCCTTTTAAGGCGTTTTAATATCTGCCCCCAATCCGATGTCCAAACATTGGTGTAACTATTTAAATTTCCAAAACGATATAGTTTTCCTGGTAACATGTGTTTGCTAATCCTTAATCTTGCTCATTCCCGAATACTTTACCCAATCAGGAATATTTCTGATGATACTGTCTCCAACAAGCATATCAAAAGTCTTTTCTTCGGAATTATCTTGAATGAAAAAGCCAAGACTGTCTTGAACAAAGTTATCCCGTTTATCCTCTTTTTCTAGATAAAAACAATACTTAATCTCGTTCAATTGAGCCAAACAACCGGGAATAATCCAAGAAATATCTGGTAAACCAGTTGCACCCTTGAGGATTGCACCACCGAGGTTTGCACTCGTGAGGGTTGCACCACGGAGGTTTGCATCACGGAGGTTTGCACCAAGGAGATATGCACCCGTGAGGTTTGCACCCGAGAGGTCTGCACCTTCGAGGTTTGCACGGGTTCCTTGCTTTCCCCTGGTTTCAATCCAAAGTTTGTGTTGCTCCAGAATCTCTTTTAGTTTAGATGCATCCATATTTTATACTTTATAGTGTTTGCCGCAAAAAGTCAATATCCCAATAAGTAGAATTATCACGGTTTGTAACCGTCAGCACATTATCTTTCAAAGACAAAATTCCAGAATCACTTTCATCTTCTCCATTCCAGCAAACTTCTCCATTCAGCTTGTAACCCCAACGAGAAATGAAATTCTCAATCAAATATTGCAGCCATTCAATATAATTGTAAAACTTCTCCCCAGCATCCCATTGAATAGCAGATCCATCTTCGCTAGGTGTCCATTGACATCACAATCCCGGCTGGGATGCCGGAGGACTGTTGCTATTGGTCACTGAGTGATCATGCTGCTGCCCAAAATCACCAAGACCTCCAACAAAAAACTCTCCATCAATACCAACAGGATATCCTACCGCTTTCCTCAAAGGATCAGGAAGTAAAATTACTTTTAGAGTATCACGCTTCATGCGGCGAGTCTCTGAAAATGCTTGCAAATATTTGCGATGAATTTCTTCTAGTGGACGATCAAGAGTAAAATTACCAGTGAAATTAGTGTCGTATCCCATGATGTTCCTTCCAATCGGAAATTCAGTGAAGATGTCTTGGACAGATAATGTCCAAATAACAAGCGCCAGAAAAAAGAGAAATCAATGCCAGAGCCAATCCCATGTCAATCCTCAATCCGCTTCCAACCAACTGAACTGCATTCCCACACTTCTCCAGTATCAACAATTTCAACACGATCACCAACACTGGTAGAACGAGGACGAATTGAAAGAAAAGCCCTCTTGACTCCCGCATTCTCCCACCAAGGAGAATCAATGTGATTGGTCTTCTCAAATGCAATCTCAAGTGCATTCATCACAGATGTCCCATCACATACCTCAACCTGTGCAACCTTGCTAAAAACACCATTGGAAAAACTACGATGATTAACATTCAGCAGCATGATGATTGATTCCCTTCGTTTGTCTGTTTTAGCAGCCTTGAACAAGATTGGTTATATCAGAGGCAGATGCCAAAGTCAAAGAGTTTGATCGGTTGGTGTTGGCAAAAGTTCCTTGCGATATTCTTTGCATTGCTTGCATTTTACTTTGTAATAAGCTGGATGAGACTTCCACCAAAGGAATGACCATGATCGGCGGCGAACCAAATGTCTGTACCCACTTTCGGTAACACCATTAAACCATTCCATATCTTTGCTTTCGCAATAAGGACAGGGTTCCTTATAAGCTACGAACTCACTGATTTGATCTTGTTTTGGCTTTTCCACTGATTCCCTATATGGCATTGGTCTACACTATCACTATTCTGATTCGTTGTCAACAATCATTGCATCCAGTTGTTTGAAAACACATTCCGAACAAACGTATGCCATGTTTGTATCAGCTGGATTGCCTGCACAACGCAAACAAACATTTGTTTTTGGGTCACGAACACACTTATCACAAACACTATCTTTGTTTGCTGTTTGTTCTTTGCATCCCCAGCAACTATTTGTTTCCCTCTTGAAGTCTTCTTCGGTTAGAACAGGTTTTTTAAGAGCAGCAACCATTCGATTAAGATCTGCTTGTAGAGAATCTAGATCATCACCAAAGGGTGCCATAAAGTCTGTTGACCGCATCTCTGGTTTGCCATCTTTGTCATAATAGCACTCGACAAGACCAAACTCTTCATCGCTTTTTTTGAATACTCTGTAGTTCCACATCGTCATTGTCCTTAACAAAAGTTTTCACTTCTTCCCAAAGTGATTTCCCCCAAACATCATTTTTCCAGTCCCGTGGACATTCACCCAAACGCTCATAGAATATATTTTGCAAATATATATAAGAATCAATACCATCTGCATATAATGATATCATGTTTTCGGCGGTGAAATCTCTACCAATAAAAGTGCCATAAGCGCAATATTCTACTCTATGGTTCTTAACTCTATTGACAAGTTTAATCGATTCGGTAAGGAACTTTATTTCCTTAAGACGTTCACGCACTTGATTAATCATTGGTATTCTACAGAGCCTTTCCATCAATCCCAGTTATATTTCTCAAGAGCTTTATAAACATTACCAAAGGCTGTTTCCAGCCCATTCAGTGCCTTCAAAAGCTCGGGATCGGTGCTTGTTGCATCTGTGCGGCAGATGGCGCTAATGAGGCTGTAAAGACCATCAGAGGTCTTGTAGTAGCCAGACCGAATCATTGTGTTTGGTACCGCAATCTTTGTTTTGCTCATTGCTTTTTCTCATTTGATCCAAAGATCAGTTTATTGCCCAAATAAATAAGCTTGTTGGATTCTACCTTTTGCAAACTGTGCTTGTCAAAGAAATAACCAAAGCGATATGGATTATATGTAATCATTTTAGTCAAAGAATAAGGCTTCTCTGAATCCTGTTCAACAATAATCCCTTCGGCAAAAGCATGAACATTCTTACGCTTACTGGAAATTACTCTTTGACGGCTTTTTTCCGAAACCTTAAAGGTTACATCACGCATCAAAAGAGTAGAAGCATAACCAATAACTTTTCTCTTTACCATAATTGACCAGCAATTACGACGTAGATTCCAATATGCTTTTACTTTTTCTGCTTGTTTCATTGCCATCACCTTTCAAATGAGAACTTATCAGATTGAGTTGCGGCAGTCAACAGTGTTTCACATATCTATGATTGCTAGATATCCCAGCAATCCAAGGATAGCAATAATGAAAATAGAATATCCTCCAAAAACAAAAGTAGCAAACCAATCTGTTGGCTTTTTAGACTGTGAATTATTTTGTCCCATTTTCTTTTCCTTATTGATCAATTATTTCTTGAACACGATGATACAACATGTTGGTGCCATATTGAATTCCAAAAACCGGCGTTAGAATACGATAAAAAGGATAATCATTTGATTTGCCTTCAATGACTTCAATAACCATGATAATATCATTTTTATTGATACGATGTTCACCAGTTACTGGAGAAACTTTTGGAGATACGTTTACATCCAAGCTTTCAAAAACAAAAAAGAAATCTTTCAGCTGATAGAGCTTTCCAGGTTTTAGTCTTTTGTTTTTAGCCATTGTTTTACTTATTCTTTACTGGATTTAAATCCAATAGCCCTGCTTTGTTTTACCACGGGCTTCTTGATATTAGAAGTCACTTTACCTTGTTGATTGAATCGGATATTATAATCTCCGATGCTAACCTCGGATTCTTCTGTTTGGATTGTTAGGGTTTGTCCTGCTTTTTCCATGGTTAGCGTAATTTTATTCATGTTTTATCGTAAACCTCTTTCTATGTTTCTATCATACTGGAATCCTCGTTGGAAGTCAAATTTGGTGATTGCGGCTCAATTTTTTGTAGTCCAGTAGACCAATAACAAAAAATCCTATCATCAATCTGTACAGCCCAATCATAAAAAGATTGCTTGCTTCGATCCTGAACTATTACCCCAATCTTATTGCGGCAACATCCATACAAAACCTTAACCGTATCTCCTACTTGCATCCCAATACCATATAACAATTTGACATATTATGTCAATTGCATTTCAACCGGAAGTAACATACCCCTCAACCGAATAAAAACCACGAGCCTTTGAAATCTTATGCTTTGACATCTTAATGACATCCTCTAAGAAAGATAGAGAACACCTAACGCTCATGGCTTCAATATCACATTGTAACGGCATCTTATGAAATCCTTGCAGAGATTCAGTGCAAACATATGAACCTGTATCGCAAATTCCAAAAGCCTTGCCACCACTGCAACTATCATTCACAAAACAAATACCATAAAGATCAGGCCATTCATCACTCCTGTCAAGAATATCAGAAGGAATAATGTTGTAATCGTAATCATCAAACACAAATCCAGAAAACTGTACCGTTCGCTCATGCATAAATTACACCCAATACTGCTTGATTGTTTCTATTCAATCTGCTTCAATCCAGAGTATTTTATCCAATCAGGAATATTCCTGATAACTCTGTCTCCAGCCAAAATATCGAATGTCTTTTCTTCGGAATTATCTTGAATGAAAAAGCCAAAACTGTCTTGAACGAAGTTTTTGTTTTTACCCTCTTTTTCTAAATAAAAACCAAAACCAATCTTGTTTAATTGAGCCAAACAACCGGGAATAATCCAAGAAACATCAGGCAAACCAATCGTATACTTTAGGTCTGCACTCGTCAAGTCTGCACCACCGAGGTTTGCATCCTTGAGGTTCGCATCATGGAGGTCTGCACCCGTGAGGTTTGCACGATAGAGGATTGCACCCGTGAGGTTTGCACGATAGAGGATTGCACCCGTGAGGTTTGCATATCTGAGGTCTGCACCCTTGAGGTTCGCATCATAGAGGTCTGCACCCGTGAGGTTTGCACGATAGAGGTTTGCACCACGGAGGTTTGCATCACGGAGGTTTGCACCACGGAGGTTTGCACCTTGGAGGTTTGCACCACGGAGGTTTGCACCTTGGAGGTTTGCACCTTGGAGGTTTGCACGTTGCCCTCCCTTTCCATCAAGCCAAAGTTTGTGCTGATCTAGAATCTTTTTTAGTTCAGATGCTTCCATGTTTTATACTTTAGTTTGTTTGCGGCAAAAAGTCAAACCGATTCCGTTGCAACCTGCTTCAAACCAGAATACTTTACCCAATCAGGAATACCTCGAATAATTCTGTCTCCAAGGAGCATATCAAAAGTCTTTTCTATGGGATTGTCTTGAATAAAAAAACCAATGCTATCTTGAATGAAGTTTTCGTATTTTCCCTCTTTTTCTAGATAAAAACCATAAGCAAACTGGTTTAACTGAACCAAGCAACCGGGAATAATCCATGAAACATGGGGCAAACCAATTGCACCCGTGAGGTTTGCATCTCTGAGGTTTGCACCCGTGAGGTTTGCACCCGTGAGGTTTGCACCCGTGAGGTTTGCACCCGTGAGGTTTGCATCAAGGAGGTTTGCACCTTCGAGGTTTGCATCACGGAGGTCTGCACCACGGAGGCTTGCACCATGGAGGTCTGCACCACGGAGGTTTGCACCCGTGAGGTTTGCATCTCTGAGGTTTGCATCTCTGAGGTTTGCATCTCTGAGGTTTGCATCTCTGAGGTTTGCACGTTGCCCTTTCAACACATTGGTTTCAATCCAAAGCCGGTGCTGATCCAGAATCTCTTTTAGTTCAGATGCTTCCATGTTTTATACTTTAGTTTGTTTGCCGCAAAAAGTCAATAGATATTCAATGCTCAATCAATTTAAATAATTGATTCACATTATGCCTAGATACTATCTTTCCAATAGTACCATCACAACTCAATATCTCTACATCATGCCTTATGCCATATTCATCTTCAACTATATCGTGTGATAACACCATAACACAGTTATCTGCACGAATCAAATCGTAAAATATACTGTCACCACAAATTGTATGAGGAGTTGCTCCGTGATAGTAATTGTAAAGCTTACCAGAAAATAACCTACTCTGAAGCTTCACGTTCTGCTTTTAATTGCTTGATAAGAGGTGCAGCTGTCTTGAGATTAGTGTAAAATACCGCAAGATATTCTGGATCTGTACCTATAATCTCCTCAAAGGAAATATTCTTCTCCCTTGTTATATCTTTCAAGGTACTAAGAACATATTCAAAATCATGATAATCCCTTGCAGTAAGGGAAAATGGAAACTGAATCTTTAACTCGTTTTTGTGTAGCATTGCTATGTTTCCTCTATTCCTTCAGAATCAATGTGGAACAATCAGGCATAAAGATGTATTCTACATTGCCATCTTTTGTTAGGATTTTCAATCTGTATTCGTCTTCAATGGGTGCAAAATCTGGATAAGTCCATTCTTCATATCCTAGCAGGACAAAAGACTCGTGTGAGTCTATTACACAATATTGATCTTTTGAATTGATGTATTCAAAATCTATCCCTAGTTGATATAATTTTCCAATCTTAAGTTCCAATTGAATTGGCCTGCTCCCAAAAGTCACTACAAATTATACACCAACCAACCATCCCTCTAGGAGTCAAAACTTTTACTTTGCCATTTTTAGTGCTTTTTTCAATCACCATAACTGTTTCTTTTTGGAAAACACTATCAATGCTTTCTTGCCCATCATCAAATTCATCATCTGCATAGATCATTTCAGAGGTATAACAAGAAATGTTTTTGTAAAGCTTTCCTACCAAAATGTCCATGCAATTACTCCTGTGAACTACTCACAGGACAAGCCTGTGAGCTTCTAAAGAGTTTGTCTCTAGAACTTTAAGCACTTCACTGAAAATTACCGCTGTTAAACCAGTTGGTTTTATATTCTCTCCATGCTCGTAATCGTTCGTTCCGAACGATATCGGAAAAATTAATTAATCCGATAATTTTAATTATTATGCGAAATATGTTTTTTTTAAATGATTTAAAATGAATCGCATTCATCCCACAGGACGAGCCTGTGGGTTTTCTGCTCATGCAATAAAAATACTATATCAGTATAATATCTCAAAGTCAATAGTCTCTATTGTAGTTTTACAAACTGTCGAATATAGGCTTTGTGTATGTTGATGATACCAATAATGCCATTTGATATCAGTACCTTGATTGTATAGAGATCAATAACAATATCTTTTTTCTTGAACGATAAAACCAAAAAAATATCTTGATGACTCAACAATCCATTGGTCCATTTGCCATCATTATCATACAATGTCCAGCCTGTATCTTTTCCAGGCCATCGATATAATTTTCCTATCTCAAAACCATTCATTTTTAGCTATTTCGCTTTATTTTTTGTGAAATAAGAAATACCATAAAGAATTAATCCAGAAAAGATAAGAACACCATTTAGCACAGACCACCATGCTAGCTTCCACCACAAACGACTATAATATACGGCAGCAAATCCATAAATCACATTAGCCGCCATCCATAAATGATAGCTGATTTTCTGCAACTTTGTTTGCATTATTTTGGTGCCTTCTTCTTCATGATAATACGATTGCTTACTGGTGCAGCAGGTTCAGACTTTTTCTCTTCTACCGGCTTTGAATCAACTGCAACCTCAACAGGTGATTCAACAGGTTTTGGAGCCTCTACAATGACAGCAGCTTCTGCTACCACTGCTTGTGTCTCGGTAACTTTGGAAGCCTCTACAGGAGCTTCCAGAGGCTTTGCGGCATAAGATTTGATAGACTGAAATAAACCGTATGAATTACATGCTTCAATTAGAAAAGTAGAAGCAATATAAGCAATAACACCGCTACTAACACCAATGATTAAAGGACGTACACCATTAAACAAAAAATGTAGTATAATGGCAATAATAACCGAAGTCAATGCCGTAATCGCTATCTGATAACTTGATTTAATAACACTTTTTTCCATTTTATTTTCCTTTAGCAAGAACTATTCCTAGTTTTCTTCTTTGTAAATACCTGACTCTGCAAAAAACATTAGCAGACCCAGAAGAACACCAAATGGAACAAATCCAATCAGAATAATATTCGTAATCATTTTATTTTAAACCTTTTTAATAATGAGCGTTATCCGTGGTATGCGCTCCCCACCATCTAGTCAACCTAGTAAAATCAGTGAATGATCTTGTCGATGCTCTCAACGTGCTTTGGACGACCCCGTGAGGTCTTCAGCAGATGAGCAGATACCCGAACCTGAGTACCCTCCTCCGTGGAAACAGTCAGAGGTGCCACACAAGATACAAATACCTTGTCACCAGCCTTCAGGACAGGATCGTATCCTCCAAAACGAACATCCTCCAGAACAACCGCATGAACGCCAACCTTGAGAGATGAAGAAGTAGTCATTTTTTTGTTTTCCTTTTCTGTTTCGGGCCGTTGATGTATCTGTTTTACCAGCTTCCGTCGTCTTTGTCAACCAGTTCTTTTACTATCAGTAGTATCGATCTTGCTCAGACCTTTCAACACATTCATCATGAAAATCCTCAATTAGCATATCATAAAGCTCTTCATCCGTTTTGCCGCTATATTCCAGTACGTCAGTGAAATCTAGAATAGGCCATTCACCATCATCCTTGTCCACAGCAAAAGCATGCGTAATAATAATTTCTGGATGAGAGATACGCTTATGAGAAGGATATAGCGGATAATTTACATGATATTCAATTTCGATTGAATATCCATCAACCACAAAAACCTTCTGATAGATATTGGCGTAGCTCTCTGGAGCATTACCGAAATTAATAAGTGAGTTCATTGTTATTCTCTCCCTTGATAGGATTGTTATAATAGAGTTTTCCAATATTAAGGTTTTTCATAAAATTACTCCCACCAGCGATCTCCTTTAAAATAACTCACTTGGATCTCTGTAATCTTGCTGCCTTTATAATACCCCTTGTTGACTTTGAATCCATTGGATTCCAATAGCAACTCTCCTGATAAACGATTGTTGATTGTATCAAATTCCAGGTAAATCATAGATTTCGGGCCATATGTCTCGTTACTAAAATCTTTGTGGGTTTTAGGAACAATCGCCCCAGGAATATTCTTGACAACTTCAAATAATGCTTTTCTGGATTTCATCAGTGTATCTTATCGTTTTTGCGGCAAAAAGTCAAATTGGTTCTGCTGAAGTCTGTCTCAATCCAGAATACTTCACCCATTCAGGAATACCTCGAATAATCCTGTCTTCGACAAGCATGTCAAAAATCTTTTCTATGGCATTGTCTTGAATAAAAAAGCCAAAACTGTCTTGAACGAAGTTTTCGTATTTTCTATCTTTCTCTAGATAAAAACCATAAGCAAACTGGTTTAACTGAGCTAAACAACCGGGAATAATCCAAGAAATATCTGGCAAACCAATTGCACATTTGAGGTTTGCACCTGCGAGGTTTGCACCAGTGAGGTTTGCACCAGTGAGGTTTGCACCTGCGAGGTTTGCACCTGCGAGGAATGCACCAGTGAGGTTTGCACCAGTGAGGTTTGCACCTGCGAGGTTTGCACCTGCGAGGAATGCACCAGTGAGGTTTGCACCAGTGAGGTTTGCACCGGAGAGGTTTGCATGGGTGAGGTCTGCACGGGTTCCTTGATTGCCTTTGGTTGAGAGCCAAAGCTTATGAGAATCCAGAATATCTTTTAGTTTAGATGCTTCCATGAATCGAAGCTATCAAATCAAAAAATATACGTCAATAACAATAGCCAATCAATTAATCTTTTGAATATTACTAGGATGTATGTATACATAGCCAACCCTACCATCACCAACAAGAATTTTTAAACAATTATGCGGCAAAATCTCAATCAAACAAAAAATGTCATCTTCATCAATAATTCCATTGTCGAAACCGTGAGCCACAATATCAAGCCACAAACAAATGTGGTCATACTCTTTAACTTGATATAATTTGCCAATCTCTAACATTTACTCTCCTCCATTAACCAAAACAAATCTATCATCATACATGGGATGAACCATTATCGTTCCAATAATACCAGCAGATGTTAAAATATTAATACTATACACAGTACCAACACAAGTCGGTGATGCCAAAATCATAAAAATCTCTTCTGCAAAAAGATAATATTGATTATTATCCCAATTATAATGCAAATCATCTGATTTTTCATGATCAATTGGATAAATAAAAAACCTATCCGGCTTACCATCTACTGTATAAACATGATGTGTACAAAGATTTCCTGGATTTAATGCAATCATTTTTTTGCCTTAACAAGTTTTACCCTACCACTCTGGAAAAATATATAACCAACTATACCTTTGGCCGTCATCAACTTCAACCTTATTACATCAATACCCATCATATCTTTAACCGGAAAAGATTCCAAAATCATAAAAACATCACCCATGCCGATTTGATCAATTTTCTTAGAAAAGATATCATAAAAATCATCCTTGACAGCAACACTCTTCGCTGGACTACTCTTCGCTAATTGATATAATCCTCCAGATATTAATCGTTTTTTAATGGGTTTAATCATGGCTATACCGCCTCGTGAATACACGATCTGTGAACGTAAGTCCAACCAATAGAACCATCATCAGTCAAAATCTTCAACCTGATAGAGAATGGATCTTCAAAAGTATCCAATAAAAGAAATATAGAATTTCTATAAATTATTCCACATAAATCATTATTACGACTTCCGTCAGTCAAATACCATTTACTAGCAATTCCCTCCCCGTCAATTCTATAAAGCTTCCCTGGAATAATATCTAGCATAATTTAAGCTCCTCTACCAATTCAAAGAATTCGTAATGTCCAGAAGAATATTTAAACCATCCAATAACCCCAGCATCAGTCAAAACTTTAATCCAATGTTCAAACTCATTAAATTCATTAACAGTAGCAATATCACTGAAAATTTCAAGAACCATAAAAGTATCATTCTCATACAACTTATTGGTTTTTTCATCCAAATTGTTGATGCCAGCAAACAAAACCCACCACCATTCATCATATTCCATTGGCAAAGGATTGCGGCAAACATATAATTTACCTACCTTAAATCCAGTTAAACTATTTCCGTTACTCATCCGTTAACTCCTCTAACCAAGCTGGCTCAATCCTGAACCATCCAAATAATCCCTTGCCAGACAATACCTTTATCCATATCTTTCTTCTCACAATCTTACAAGGCTTTCCAATATCTAGCAACATAAAACTTTCCCTAAGAAACAATATATTATCCTTGTCAATTTGATAATGTCGATTGTATTCATGATCAGAATTAGTCACCAAATAAAAGAAATCATGGTAACTTCGATCAATAAATTGATATAACTTACCAATAACCAATCTCATACAGTCTCAACCAATTGTAAATCATTACAATCGTACTTCAAAATATATCCAACAACCCCATCGCTCGTCAAAATCTTTAGCCATTTTGTTGAGCCGTATTCTTTATCTAACTCACCAAGAAATAAAACAATGTCATTAAGCTGGAGATTTCCAATACGTTCCCCTAATTTTCCATCATCATCACTAAGAATACTTCTAGTAGATACAGAAGTATCCATGTATAATTTACCAATGATCATATTGCCTCTACCAATTGCCAATTATTACAATCGTAATTCGAAACATATCCAACAATCCCATCACTCGTCAAAATCTTTAGCCATGTTGTTTGATAAAATTTCGGATTCTTACCAAGAAACAAAACAATATCATTTTGCCGCAATGTACCAATATATTCTCCTAATTCTCCAGCATTATCACTAATAATGCTTCTAGTAATCACAGAAGTAACCATGTATAATTTACCAATAATCATTCTATAAGCCCTCAACCAATTTCCAATTACCGCATCCGATAGTAGTACAATAGCCAGCAATCCCATTAGATGTCAATACTTTTAATATTCCATACGGTGGAAATACACCAAGAACTAAAACAATATCATTGGCATCGATATGCCCAATCACATTATTTAAATAACAACGGTTCACATCATCAAAAGCACTAGAAAAAACAGCCTTTACATATGAATTACTTATTTCATACAACTTACCAATGATCATCCAATGATGATATCATGAAATATTGCGGCTGTCAAAAGGATCATTAACCTTTCCAGCGATTGCTTTTAGACATATTAGCTTTTGCTTCCAAAGGCTGTAAATTATCTAATGCCCAACAAGCTTTAAATGCTGGATGATCCATTGAATCATATTTGAACCATGACTGTGGCTCAATGTGATCTATATGCCAATAAGAGCCATAGTTTTCCCATGACATCTCTGGTGTAAATCTCTGCTCAAGATGGAGCTTTAATTGCTCTGCGGTATATCCTACCAGGGTTTGCCATCCAGCTTTACATTTACTTAAATTTCTTTGCTTTAATGACTTACTAAGAAAATTACTCATATTTTCTCTTAGCTTGAACTGGGGATCTTTTTTAAGCCTTTCACGTTTATAAACCCTGTGTCGAGATCTAATTTTTTCTTTGTTGTTATTGGAATATTCTTTTTTATTTGCCGCAATATCTTCTTTGTTTTCATTGCGGTAATTCTTTTGATATTCTCTAATGGAATCTTTATTACTCTCACGAAATTTCTTTAATCGTTCTTTCTCTTTTTCTATGTTTTCTAAACTATATTGTTTCAGCCTTTCCCGCTCTTTATCAACCCATTGTTGATTATTTTTATTTTCTTTGCGCCTTAATTTAGACTTCTCTGCTATTGCCTCTTTGTTTTTTACATAATAGATTTTATCAGCAGCATTACTTTTATCTTTGTTTAATTCCGCATATATCTTTTGTTTATTCAAAATACATTGTTTGCATTCCGGTCTAATACCATCCCGACATCCCTTGGCCTTGTAATATTCTTCTGATTCTTTTTCTATATTACAACCAGTGCATATCTTTTTCATGTTTTTACTACCCCAAGATAAATACTACAAAAGAAAAAGACCGGAAGAGTAATTAAACCCTTCCAGCCTAATCCTTTTGGGTGCACCTCCCATATAAGAGAGGTACCGTCCGCCTCAGTCGTTGAAGATAATTCCCCGACTAGTCATCTCATAAGAGAAGTAATTGTTAGCTAAACCAAAGCGATTTTTCTGCATCTCAGCGATCCGCTGCCCATATGTCTCACTCTTCCGCTCCGTGTCAATGCTCATATGCAAATGCGTGTCAATGCAGTGCTTAACCTCTTGACGACCGCTAAATGTACCATCTTTCGTCACTTGACCAATAATCTGAGCAACAGCATAGGTCTTTTTGCACCACTCTGCCAGATCCCACATTGCTTCAACAGCCTGATTCTGCTGACCCGATGGACGACCCTTACCTTCATGCTCCTTCTCAATCGTTTGCAGCGAGTCAATGAACAAAAAGAATCCCTTGCCCGGTGCAACGTTCGCTCGCAGCTTGTCAGAAGCCTCAATAATATCTCCAATCTCTGGTAGATTGGAATGAATCGCACGATCACGATTCTCAGCACTCAGCATTGCTTTTAGTTCCAGCCGCTCCAGTGTCATCTTGATCTGCTCACCAGATTCCTCACACGAATTGTAAAATACAGTGTGACCAGCATTAATCAGGTAATTCGCAAGCTGAAGGCAAACCGTGGTCTTACCACTGCCCGGTAGTCCAGTGATCAGTCCGACAGTTGATGGCCGAATACCTGATCCAGTGAATAGGGCATTTGCGTGTTGCCATCCTGTATCCAGAGAGATACGCAGTTGATCTGGTACATCAATGTCTGCGAATGACTGGACTGTGTTCTGACCTGGGAGGCGACGTGATGATGACATATGTTTTGTGATTACCTTTCTAGGAACGTTGTATCAGTTTTGGTTACGGTTGTCAACTGCGATTGTTTGGGACATTGTTTTGAGGGAGTCTTTGTTGTTTCCCTCACTCGATGTATGGATACTATCAGAGGATTGTTTGTTCGTCAACAGGAATCATGTAGTCACTCCAGCTATCCAGAAATCGAACTATTCTGGTTTTTCCATCGGTGTTTAGTAATTTTAATGATTTTTTTTCTGAACCTTCACAGTCAATTTCTTCAATAGGAATTACTATTTCTCCAATAGGCATAAATGATTCACCCGCTGGTGAAATTACAAGCATATGCCGATTTGTTATGTAGAGTTTACCGATTTGGATTTTGTTTGACATTTATTATTCTTTTGCGGCAGAAATAAAATAATTACTTAGAATTTCCTGGTAAGTTTGAAACCATCCAATCATTCCATTTTCTGATAATAGCTTAATGGAAAGCTTGGTATAATCTTGCTTGCCATGAATGATTTCAACAGGTATCAGGATTTCCCCATCCCTAACACTATACCAATCTCCGCTAGATTGTTTTAAAACGAAGAAACCTTGTGCTGTATAAAGCTTGCCAATTTCAAGATTAAGTTGCATTATTGTGCATTGACTAATGTTAGATATTTGTGCAGAATGGATTTATAGGTCAAAAACCAACCTGTTATTCCGTTTTGTGTTAATACTTTTATTGCCACTATATCTTCGTTGCCATTTTCGGTTTGTATTTCAAGGGGAATAATCAATGTATCTTTTCTATAACTGCTGATTTTATGATTTGCAGGTTTCCAACTCGGAGCGGGAATCAAATCATAATTACAATTAACCTGATATAGTTTTCCAATTTGTATATTCATTTGGTTTTGTTATTTTTCTCTGGATCAACCCAACCTTTCGGTGGAGCCCAGCCTTCTTTCAATGCCTGAGTCATCCATTCAGGACGTAATCCCTTCATACCCAAGCATATACGCAATGCTTCTCTTTTGGAAGAGTTTTTTTCTTCTTGAAGAAGTTTTTGTTTTGTTGTTAGAATAAATGGTAATTGACCAAATTGATCATCAATCCAAACTTGTCCAGAGGAATCCAATACCCAAGTAGCGGGAATCTCCCAACCGGGATAATAAATCTTGCCGCCATTCTTCAATGGAAAAGCTGGTTCCCCTCCAGTGAAATCATCAAATTTATATTCTTCCAGAAATACCATTGTTTATCCTTGATAGTTCAACTTTTACCATGTAGACAGTGCGATGTCAATGGTTTTATTTTTCCATCAACAATGCTTGTGTTATTAGTTCTGCTGAAGAGCGATCATGGTAATATTCAGAGAGACTGGTTGCCCATTCAATGACACGAAGAGAATAATCTTTAAATTGTTGTTGCAAAGGAACCATGATAATTTCTGGATCTTCTGGATTACCTATGGTAAATTCAGTAAAGATTGGGAGCATTGCTTTGTTTGCCGCCTTATATTCAGTGCGACCTTCAATCCATCCAGAAGCCCTTAGAATCGATTGCATTGCCTTGGGTGTAACTTTCCCCAAGCACAATGAGTAATGCCATTGTAGAGCCCTTGTGACCTCGCAGAGACACATAAGATGCTGTTCTGAATCTGTGGCGGCATTCAACATAATTTTCTTTCTTCAACTAGCTTTCTTCAATCCAGAATACTTTACCCAATGGGGAATATTCCTGATAATCCGATCTCCTACTAGCATATCGAATGTCTTTTCTTCGGAATTATCTTGAATGAAAAAACCAATGCCATCTTGACTAAAGTTTTCGTATTTATCCTCTTTTTCTAGATAAAATTCATACTTAATCCTATTCAATTGAACCAAACAGCCGGGAATAATCCATGAAACATTTGGCAAACCAGTTGCATCACGGAGATATGCATATTGTAGGTTTGCACCTTCGAGGTTTGCACCCGTGAGGTCTGCACCAACGAGGTCTGCACCACGGAGGTTTGCACCACGAAGGTCTGCACCTTCGAGGTTTGCATCACGGAGGTTTGCACCATTGAGGTTTGCATTAATGAAACTTACATATTCAAGGTTTGCACCACGGAGGTTTGCACCTGATAGGTTTGCACCACGGAATCCTGCACAATAGAGGATTGCACCCGTGAGGCTTGCACCCGTGAGGTTTGCACCCGTGAGGGTTGCACCAAGGAGGTTTGCACCATCGAGGTTTGCACCTTCGAGGTTTGCACCACGGAGGCTTGCACGAGTGAGGTTTGCATCCTTGAGGTTTGCACGTTCGAGGTCTGCGCCACGGAGTTGTGCCCCTTCAAGATTTGCACTCTTGAGATATGCCTGTGATCCTTGCATCCCACTGGTTTCAATCCAAAGTTTGTGTTGCTCCAGAATCTGGTTTAGTTCAGACTGTTCCATACGTGCAGATTATCATTCTGCAATCCGAATGTCAATGGCTTTATAGCTTTACAAAATACGTCTCAAGAAGTCTTTCTGCACAACAAATATATCCAACCAATCCTTCGCTGGTCAATAAACGAAATCCATGACGTCCATATTTCATGCTATATTGTTCTAATATCATGACGATTTGATTATCAACATCGGACAAGTAATCATCAGGATCAATGACACAATCTCTGGATTTGAAAAGACACGAACAGTGTTGAAACATATACATTTTACCAGTTTGAATAATCATTGCGGCAAACACTCCTCAAAATCATCTATGAAATCATCGAAAATAGAAATATAACCAACAAAACCATGTTGGTTAATAATTTTACAAACGCATCTTGGATAACGATTATATCCATGCCAAATTAACATGAAAATATCATCAGGCCATAAACAATCAATAGGCTTAATGTTTGAAATACTGTCGTAATTACTATATCCAGTTATTCCATTCTCTTTATTGTATGAGCAGAAAACCCACAGGCTCGTCCTGTGGGATGAATGCGATTCATTTTAAATCATTTAAACAAAAACATATTTTGCATAATAATTAAAAACATCGGAGCAATTAATTTTTCCGATATCGTTCGGAACGAACGATTACGAGCATGGAGAGAATATAAAACCAACTGGTTTACCAGCGGTAATTTTCAGTGAAGTGCTTAAAGTTCTAGAGACAAACTCTTTAGAAGCTCACAGGCTTGTCCTGTGAGTAGTTCACTGTAGTATTTTCCAATCGTAAAATGATAATAGTATTTGTCTGTACCATCTTCATACTTACGATCTTTTGCCAACCATTTATATAACTTACCGTTTTCAAATTTCATTATTTGTTTACCGCAATTTCAATAGATTGATAATCTAACTCAGTATATTAAGGTATTGTTAATGACCGCCGATAGCTTTCAATATAACTAATGATATTCTGTGTTCCAATAGGATTTGCACTATGTACCACGTATTCTGGAATTATCAGTGGTACCCTTGATGTCCAAGCCAGTGAAGCACGTTTAGGATAGTCAATAAAAAGCCATTTAAGAAATACCATTGTAGTATCCTCAAATCCATGCTGAATTCCTAAATCATGATCCAAACTCATGAACTTTGGCATGTCATATAGCCGAACAATTTCCTGTGCTCGGCGTGAACTCCTTGCAATAAGAATATTCATGTCAGGCCACTGAGAACGATCAACCATCTCAATCGTTCTCTCATCGTCCAGAAACAAAATGTAATCCATGACTATTCCTCAGTTTAGCTTTCTAATTTCAATGGTTGTTTACAGCAATTTCAATGTCTGGATAATGCAAACTAGCATACCCAATGTACCCATCACTTGTCAATACCTTTTCTGGTTGATCTTTTGAAACACTAATAATCATGAAAACTGTTCCAGGTTCAGCGGAATAGCCAAGAGCATAACAATGATAATCTTGCAAGGAATCATAAAGACATAATACAGCACTATCCCATGGAGTGTATCTATATAACGATCCAGCCTTAAAATTATTTCTGCTTTTTGTAGGAACAAAAGACATTGTAGAATCATCATTCATGGCTTATAATTTCCCAACTGTCAGGTCTTATAATACCAATACATCCAATCTCTCCACTGCCTGATAAAAATTTATTTCCATAAATTGTGCTTGGAACAAGCACAAAAAGTAAAATCTCATCAATTAAAATAATTCTACATTCTCTAACTCGTGCATTGGGATAAAACCATGTTATCTCTTGACCTTTATAACGATATAGCTTTCCTGTGATTAATTGGGTCATTTTAATGTCTCGCCGCAATCTTTCTAATGTTCAATTAATTTCATTCTAAAATACTGATAATCATAAATCCATCCAATCTCACCAGTTTCTAACAAAACCCTGATTTCACCGTTTACACACCCATTGTAATTTTTCTGGATAGGTTCATCTAATACCATTACAATTCCAGATTCTTTTTCTGGATCATTTATAATTTTACCTGTTTCACTCCAGCATGCTGTACCTTGGCGAATGCGATATAACTTACCAACTTTAATATTGGTCTTAATCATTGCATTAACCCTTGATTCATGACCTTATCTAAATAATCCTCAACCTCTCCCTCATATTCAATTGTGTCAGGTGGAAATTCTGCTACAAGAATATTTGTATCATTGTTTCCAGACCACTCATATTCTGGAAGATTAAACTTCTCACGTAAATGATTCATGAAATCTTCTGCTCGACCGTAATCCTTCGGCAAAGCATAAAATTCAACCGTGCAATCAGAAATTGAATGGATTCTAGGCGGATTTAATTTCTTGTTTTTAATCATGTTACCACCCCTTGACCAGATTGTTCAATCCAATACTCCATACCCCATTTATAAATCATAACCCATCCAACTTCACCTTCGGAGGTAAGAACTTTATAAAAAACTGTATCGTCTTTGTCTTTGACTGAGTATTTCTCAAGGCACATCACTAAACTATTTGGAGAAACATGAGATACTTTGCAGTTAAATTCTTTGGACCAAAACATAGTGGAAGCTGTCATATGTTTGGGTGACTCAAAAATTGATGGCCCACAATTAAAAATACCCCTGGTGATTAATTCAATATCTACTTGATAAAGGAACCAAAAATACTTCTTGAACTCGTAAATCTTACCAACTTCCATAGCTAGTCATTTACCTCCATCCCTGTAGTGCTTTGTTTAATTAAATACTCCATACCCCATTTATGAACCATAAACCATCCAACTTCACCTTCGGGAGTCAGTAGTTTATAAAAATCCGTTTCATCATTAAATGGCTCTCTATCAAGAAACATCACTAAACTATCCGCATTTAAAAATGAAATATGTATATCAGGCAATGCATTGTATTGTTGACAACACTCCTCTGCAATTTCTGCTGAAGTCACACAAGATACAAAAATATCCTCTAAGTCTTCCTTTTTTGTAAAGAAAAACCAATAAAACTTCTTGAGTGCGTAAAGCTTACCTACTTCCATGCTCAATACTTATTTTTTAATTCCATAATATCATTTTCACACCAGTCAGCACGGTGAATCCATCCAGCAACTCCTTCTGCTGTTAGAATCCGGCAAAACTTGTTATTTTGTTCCAATACCATAAAAATACTTGCTAGATCAATGAAAGAAACATTGCAGTCTAATTTCTTGCTCCAAAAACTAACATAAAATCTGGCCAGTCCGAATCCATGGGTAGCAGAGGCTCCTTCATTCATATCTTCAACAACGATAGTGGCAGTTTCCTCTGAAGGAAAAAGAAGCCAATAAAGTTGGCTAGTCTGATAAAGCTTGCCAATTTCCATCATTCAGCCTTTACCTCTTCAATATCATTCCTGCACCAATCAGCAAGATAAATCCAACCAATGTTTCCTTCGGGGGAGAGAACCTTGCAATACTTCTGCTTCTGCTCTAAAAACACAAACAAACTGTTTGGAGGAATATAAGAAGCTTTGCACTTCTTGTTCCAATACCGGGCGCAGGTCGCCGTGACGGCACTGAGGGCGATATCGATCTCATCTTCTGATCGATACAGCATCCAATAAAACTCCTTGGTTTTGTACAGCTTACCTATTTCCATAAACTTCCTCAATATCCTTCACATGGTCACCTTAGCAAATATTAAAAATATTGTCAAGAACTCTGTGGTCAAGATTCAATCAATTGGAAATTATTAAAGTAAATTGCACTGACCCAACCAATAATTCCAGTGCTCGTTAAAATCTTTACTTTATAAGAAATAGTTGAATACCATTTACTTTCGTACTTTACGGCATTGCTCAAAATAACGCACGTTATATTATCCATGCGCCCCTTGTCACCATTTACATTGACGCAATCAATCCTATTCTGGTCATCATCACGAACATAACAATATTCAACAAAATATAGTTTGCCAATTTGCAGCGGATATTCCTTCGCTTGGTAAAATGCTAACTGATTTTTTTCCATATCAATCAATCAATCCTATCATACCATCAGAGAAAGATCAATAAAATTGTTAACCAATTTTTTCGAATATCATATTTCATTCATAGTTATTAACATGGTTAATATAAATAATTTTAAGTGCGATCAGTGTAGTAAAAATTTTATCAGAGAAGTTAGACAAATACGTAAGAATAGTAAAAATTGTTTCTGTAGCAAACAATGCGGCTATAATCACAGCCGCCACTCAATAGAATTACCATGCGGCAATTGCAAAAAACCAACCGTTCGCTTGCGTGCAGTAGTGAATTCTTCAAAGAGTGGATTCATATTCTGTTCTCAATCTTGCTCAGCAATCTATAGCAATACGCATAAAAAACAAGGCACCAGAAGATCAAAACTTGAAACATGGCTAGAAGAACAATTAAGAGAAAAATATCCAACGCTGGATATCTTGTGCAATCAAAAGAATGCTATCAACTCTGAACTAGATATCCACTTTCCAGCACTAAAACTTGCTTTTGAATTAAATGGAATATTCCATTATGAACCAATCTATGGCCAAGATAAGTTAAATAAAATACAAAACAATGATAATAGAAAATATCAAGCTTGCATAGAAAATAAAATAGAACTCTGTATCATTGATACCTCAAAGTTTGGCTATTTTAAAATATCAGGAGCAATGAAGTTTCTGGATATCATCACAAATATCGTTGACAATAACATAACAAAACATATTGCGGCAAACATTGAAATTAACTCTACCGATATCAATAGAGGATTCATTCAGCCAAAAATAAAAAAAGAAATAACCTGCTCCACTTATAATCTTATGGAGAAAGCTGTCTCTTGGAATAAATTAATAGAAACAGAAAACTTAACCAAAGCAGATATCGCTCGGCTAGAACAAAAGTCAAGAGCATATATCACCAATGTAATGAAATTATTAGAACTACCACAGGATATCCAGAAAGCACTGTTAGATAAATCCTATCCCAAAACTTCCTTTAAAAATATCCTCAATCAATTCATAAAATAAAACCAGCAAACCCTTCTGGATATTGCTGGCTCTTGTTGCGTACCCACCTAGACTTGAACTAGGGACATTCTACTTAACAGGCAGACGCTCTAACCGACTGAGCTATGGGCACATGAAACATGTTATAATCTATTTTGTAATGCGTATTTTGTATAACCTATATTATTCTTTATGATGTATTTCTCTATGACAATTAGCACACAATATCAAACATTTATCTAATTCTATTTTTAGAGAATCCCATTTCCTAGAACTACCATCCCCAATACCAAAATCCTTTTTCGTTGGATCAATGTGATGAAACTCTAATGCTGATATGCATCTATTGTAACTGCATTTCTCACAACTGCCACCCTTGTATTCAACACACCTTTTTTTCAAATTCTTTCTGGCTGATGTTGTGCAACATGCACCACACTTCGTCATGCGATCTCCTTTATGCTTGTAAATAAATTCTTTGCCGCATGTAGAACATATCTGATGCTTGCCACGCATTGTCTCTTGATCAATATCTTTTTTGGTATTGTGATTACCAAAAGGAGAACAAGATAAACAATATTTTCTGGATTGTAAGTTTCTATGCTTACCGTCAATCTTAATGTTTTTAATCTCGGAGTTACACTTAATACAAATCTTCATAGAGTTTCATTTTGATTGGCAAGTGCACTTTCTTGTGCTTTAATCCATTTGCGTATGGTATTATCACTAACACCATATTTTTTCCCAACAGCAACATAAGTGCTATTGATAAGATCTTGTTTTAACTCTTCTAGAGATGGTCTAGATACTTTCCGCTGATATAAACTATAGCAAGCAAAACACCGTTTGGAAGAGTAGGATATTTCTTTCCCACATTCACATTTTCTAGCATCAGCTTTAATCTTCTCTTTAATCTCTAAAAGAGGAAGTTTCATTATTTCTAATAGTTTATTTAAACAAATACTAACATCTTTACAGACTTCAGAAGCAGTAAATCGTATTACTCTCCAGCCTATAGATTCTGTCCATTTATCTCTACGTTCATCAATTCTTTTCACATTATCTGTTAAGTGTAGTTTGCCATCAATTTCCACATCAATTCTTTCTTCTGGAAATGCAAAATCAAACTGATATATGCTCATTGGTTTTTCTGGCTCAAAATTTGTAAGACCATACTCTTTCAATGCTTTTTCGAAAATAAGTTCTGGTATAGATCTTTTACTAGAATGATTCAACCGATAAGGAACTTTTTCTGGATGTAATTTAAGATACGCTGTGCGTCTTGCAGATATTTTCTTTTTTGTTTCTTCAGTATGTTTCCTTGGATTCTTAATAGCGGCTAATCTTAGTGCTTCTGTTCTTGAACGGAATACAATATCTCCTCTTTTTTTAGCTTTATATAGTGCCGCTACTCTAACACCATATTTTTGAGTTATTTCTTTTTGAGTTAGCCCACTCTCATAGTCTGCTTGTATTAAATTCCAATCATATTTTTTCTTCATATTTATAAGTAGAGTATCAGACTCTGATTATAAAATTATTTTCGTGGGATCGGTGAGACTTGAACTCACGTTATTCACATATTAAAAGTATGGTGCATGGCCACTATGCTACGATCCCAAACATTGATCAGCTGTTGGCTGACTGAGTTACAGACCCAATGTAATAAGCGTTTATACCATGCGCTTCCCGGTTCAGCAAGTAAGATAAAATAAATTAATCTAAGGGATGGTTGTTAAGATAATGTATTTTTGCTAAGGTAACTGATTCTATTATATAGTATATTCTAAGTTAAAGCTAAGTTAAATCAGTGTGATCTTTGATATCAGATATTACTTTCTGATAGTTTATTTTCTTTTAATAGCTTTTTGAATTTTTCAAATTGCTCTAAGACAAATTTTTTATTTTCTTTACCACGATCTTCTATCACATATGGAGTATATCCACACTTTTTTATTTCTATAATCTTTACTGCATCTCTTGACTGAACTGCTTGAAGATTATGTTTAAACGTTATTTTTCTATAGTGCCATATTCCATTCCAGAGTATAGCAATTTTTAGATCTGGTAATATGATATCAGCATCCCAGCCATTGAAGTATGGTTTATTGGTGATTACGTTTTTGTATTCACCGGCACACAGATCAGCCATATAGATTTCATTCTTGCTTCTTCTGTATAATTTTTCAGCTGATCTTTTGCCGCCTACTTTTCCTAGTCTTGAATAATCAAATGATTGATGAGCACATCTTTTGGAACAAAACTTTTTTTGGTTTCCTCCTAGTGGATCTTTGCATGTTTGACAATGCAAACCATTTGCAACTTCTCTAGATGTAATTCTAATGCATTTCTTACATTTTTTTCTATCGTAACTTTTATCTATCAGATATTCATTATTACATCTAATACAAATTCTTAATTCTTGTTTTGGTGGTTTGTGGGCATTGTTATACGAGGCCGCACAAGAAGCATTACAAAACTTCTTACGTTTAATTTCTGATACAACATTCCCAGTTATTTCTTTTCCGCAGTGTTTGCATTCTTTGTAAGTTTTTAACATTACAATTCTATTTTTTTGGCATTCTTTACTGCAAAAGAAATAAACTTGTGGTTTTATTTTGTTTTGTATTTTAAACTCAGCAAATCTTCTTAAATAACCTTTTGAACAAACACTACATTTCAGTTCTATCATCTTTTCCATAAAGCCTCTATTATAAATAGTATGCCTCATGTTTTTCGAACTTGCCTACAATCGTTATAGTGAGTGAATCCTATAACTTTTCTTTGTAGGACCATCGGGATTTGAACCCGCATCGGGCGATTATCTTTCCTACTCCCTATTTCTAGGGCCGAAACATTGTTTCGTTGTAGGCTGGACTATATCTTCACCATTTCAGGTGTTTGGGTATCTAGTCTCTACGGCGCTCTTACTTTCGTAAGTTCCCTCGGTATTGTCTTCAGCTTTACCTGTTCAGAGTTTCACCGATATCCCCAAATCCACCTACAAAGTTAGTTTCCCTTGTAGGGCTCATATTTAAGTCGCCTGCTCTAACCAATTGAGCTATGGTCCCATTCTTTCTTAAACTTCTCTTACTTACCTTTCTTCTTACATTCTTATCTTAGTTCATTCTCTTCAGATTGTCAACACATTCTTGATTCCCTTTGTTTTCTTTTGATTCACTGTCTCTCAACCATGAATGTATCTTACAGGATGGCTGGTTGATAGTCAAGAGATTGCGGTGAACACTAACTTGACGTTGTTGCTTTCATAGATATAACCTACATCTCCTGTCTCTGTTAATATTTTATATGTATGGCCGTTCCAGGGCAGTTCGATCTTGTCTGACAGCAACATGATTGTCTGATCAGACAATACTTGTTTAGCTTTATGATCAGCAATGAATTCTATATTTGAGGATAGATAAATGGGTGTACTGATTATTGGTCTTGAAACATTATAGAGCTTACCGATTTCTAGTTTCATTTTATTCGTTAATTTCTGTGAAGATCAAAGAATCTTCGCTATTATCCCAGATATATCCAATGATACCATCTGATGTTAGGATTTTGTATGAATTTTCTTGCAGATACTTGTTTATTATAACGGGTGAGCTTAATAGAACAAAGACTTCATTGTCTTTCAAGAAACGGATTTTGTTGGTAGAAAGACATTTAAAATCCTTGAACACAACTGGATTTGCTTCTCTTGTTTTTTCTAGCATTTTTACGGCGGTGTAGAGTTTACCGATTTTTGGTTTTTGGTTCATGTAGATTTTTGCGGCAGAATTATGGTTCTTTGAAAATATCTTCGACTTGTCTTGTTGGAAAGAATATCCAGCCACACACACCATCAGGAGTTAAAAACTTGCAATCACTCCAGGAATATTTCTGCACGTGCTCAACAAGCATTACAGTGGTGTTTTTATCAAGCTGGATATACTTCTCTTCGCTATATCTTTCCTTGGGATTAGAAAGCGTTGATGACGGCTCAGTATACAGTGTTCTTTGTACTTTGACAACGTAAAGCTTGCCGGGTTGTAATATCATGGCTTAGAAAACATCTTCCTTTCTTTGTTATAAAAGATATATCCTATGTCCCCATTGCTAGACAATATTTTAACCCTGCTAAACTCAACACAAACTTTATCATAATGGCCATTTAGATCGGATACATTACTTAGCAATAAGATAATATCACCTTTTTGAATTACTGGTTTGCAAGCCGCAACATAACATTCATCATCTGCATAAAGCGCTCTATCATAATTGAGCTTGCAAAGTTTTCCAGGAGATAGGTTCATTTATTTTTCTTCTGCAAAGGTTTTACTTCTTTGATAAATCCACAATATTCTTCATTGATATTATCAATCCAGCCAATATTGCCATTTTGAGATATGACTTTATACTCATCCCAATCGTTTGCTTGCATTATTCCCAATATGACAATGATTTCATTTTTTTTGAGAAACTCAATTACTGCCGGATCTTCTTGAGAATTATGATAGATGTAACTTGGATCAAATGCTTTGTTATATAATCTTTTTTGTGTCTGTAATTTGTACAGCTTTCCAAATTGATATTCAGTCATAGTTTAATTTTCTTAAAAGGAGGACAGATATTACTAACTTCTATTCTAATCCATCCCACTATCCCATTACTCGTCAAAATCTTAAATGCCCACTCATACCAAGGTAATTTTTCTTGTTTTAGTAGAACAACTATCTGGTCTTTAGGGATTGTATCCAAATAATGTTTATAAGGATCATGTTCGTATATTGATCTTTTATAAGATAGCTTGTACAGCTTTCCTATTTGATAATTAATCATTTGTTATTTCCAAGAGCATATCAAAAGGCATTTTACTGAGATTGTCGCTCCAAATCCATCCTATTGTTCCTTTATCCGTGAGTATTTTAAAATGGCGATATTCTCCATGATCAATTAACCCAATAAAAAGAACTATATCATTCTTTGTCATCATGTATTCATAGTCGTAAAGTAGACCATCTGATGAATGTCTGTAAAAGGAGTTAGTTGCGGCGAGCTTATACAGCTTCCCTATTTGATAATTAATCATTTGTTATTTGCTAAACTAATTCTATTCAGAATCTACTCGTTCCCAATAAAGAATATCAAGCGGACACCATCCAATAATTCCATCAGATGTCATTACCTTATACCACATATTCAGATCATGAACTTCTTTTTGCAAAACAATAAAAGTAGATCCCAGTTTAATATGTCCAATAATATTATTACCCAGCATTTGATCGCTTAAGCTAGTGCTATTTGCAATTTGACTTGGGATTCTACGATAAAGTTTTCCAATAATAAATCCTGGGCTCTTCTTTTTTTTCATGATATCATCTCCCAATAAATACCATAATATAGAGCGCAACCAATCTCACCATTTGAATTCAGTAATCTTACCCGTGTTTCCCATCTTACTGATTCTACTTCAATACACAGTAGCACATCTCCATTCCTAATATACTCGCCATCGTACAACCAGTCACGATTTTCCATCATGATTGCCATACTACTATTATGCTTATATCGATATAGTTTACCTGGAATCATTTATTCGTCTCTTTCCAACGATATTCACCATAATATATCCAACCAACTTTACCGTCATCGGTCAATATTTTTCTAATGTTTCCATCATGAATGATGCAAATCACAATCGAATCGCCTATCATATCAATAATATTGGCTTTCGTATAACTACCACGAGGGTCGTTATCATAAATTACGACAGGCATCGAATGTGTATATTGGTATAGTTTACCGGGAATCATTTATTCGTCTCTTTCAGCGATCACCTTTAATACAGTTCAAATAATTCATTTGTGCATACTGAGGAACATTGTATGCTGTTAGACCATTGTATTTAATTTCTACAAGCTTACCGATCCATTTTTCTCGTTCACGCAAACATTTGGCAGCATCCTCCATCGTACCTTGGAAAGTAGCATCAAAATTCATTTTTCCATCTTGTGAGCGCAGAGAAATAATCTTTGCTTTACCGCTCCAATTTCCAGAACCTTCTTTGATATCCACAATATAAAAATCATCAGTGTCTTCTGGTTTAACCTTGAGCAAACGTTTGCTTCGCTTGTGCTCGTAGGCGGCGTCTGAATGCCTTAGAATGCCACCTTCATGTCCCAAGGCAAGAATGTCATCATAGCAGCTTTGCATCGTTTCTAGGCTATCTAGAACGGTACTGGAGACGGCTAGAGTATATTGATACTTTCCAGCAACATTGGTATCAATCCAAGCCTTTCGTTTGGCATAAGGAGCTTCTTCACTTAGCTGATCTGAGAATCCATAACCATCATAAATATAGAATTTAATGATCTCACGGCTTTTTTGTAGATCTGCCGCAGAAACATTCTTTGTCTTGCGTGCCAGACTGACAATCTCATTGAGCCGCTGCCGAAGATCATCATTAAAACATTCACCATCCAAAACAGCTTCTGGATGCAGAGCAAAGAATGGCTGCAAGGATTCCTGAATATGTGGAATTGATACAAACCTTTCACCTTTACGGGTGAAAAGGCCATGACGAGTTGCAACCAGTCGCATTCCATTAAGCTTGGTCTGTAGCAGCCATCGGCCATCACAGAAATCAATCTTATCGGCATAGTCATTGTATGACTTGGCAAGCATTGGTTCAACAAATTGGAAATTGTCGATATCAGAAATATTCTTGTGATAACCAAGTTTAAGCTGCTTGGTATAACGGCTTTCAATTTCTTTTTGAGCTTGTTCTACAGCAGTTGTGGCATTAGCACGCCCAGTGTTCTTTGCTTCTGCAACAGTCCATTCGCTGGTTACAAGCTCTCCATTCAGGACACCAGAAATGGTACGATAGCAGTCGGTCTGCTGCTCCATAGACCAAACACGAACTTTTCCTGTAGTATCACGAGAAAAGAGATTACCAGCATTACAAATTGAACCCATTGTTTTCTCCATATAGCGATACTATATCAGAGACGATGGCATCTGTCAAACAGATTTGGTTTTGACGTATTCTTGATAGGAGTCGTATGTGTTTGGTTTATCATTCAATAAATCAACCAATACGGGGATAGGGCTTTTGGCTGGATCTTTATCTAGTTTGATATAAGAGATTTTATTTAGGTTCATTGGTCCTGCCCCGAGAACTTCTTGTTGATATTCAAATGATCCGCCAACAACGAGATATTTTGCTGCGGCAAACATATTAAAAAAGAAATTATTGTTTACAGTATCTACTTCTGCTAACACTATATACCCAAGCACTGAACCAGCACCAGACTCTGACTTAGCTTGATTGAATAATCTTTGCAGGGAGGATACATCAATAGTCCAGCTAGAGAAGTTGCTTCCTTGTTTATTGGGAAGGATTCCTCCTATAGACATACCCATTTTTGCTGGTTTTTCTAATCCAGTAATAGATTTAATAGAATCTTCAGATAAACCAATCAATAATCTCCATGCCTTTTGATTGTTTACTTTAAAGAAATCTGGATATAGTCCTTTGGAAGAGACTTCAATCATTTCTGGAACAAGATCATTTAATCCTTGTTTTTCATTCCAGGAATAATAAGATCCTAAAGCATTCCAAAGTTTGTTTTCTGCCGCAGTGTTTTCTTCTGGTGGGATATCTTCTTTAAAGATATCATGTCTAAATTTACCAAACAAGTGCTGACCATAGATTGCATCAGACTGTTCATTGTCAATGGATGGGAAAAGTATTTCTAACAGATTCATATGATGATTAATTATTTGCCCTGGTGAACAAAGTATAATTTTAATTTATCGAAGTCATCGTCTGCTAAGTAAAAGTATCCTACATTTCCAGAAGCAGTTAAAATTTTATACCAATAAACATTATCCAGAACTTCATCTTGACTGATTTCAATCAGAAAAAAAGTTCCTTTTTCATTCATTTGAGAATAATCAACTTCTACATCATAATATCTTTTGCTGGTACGATTATTATAATGTGGTCCCAATTCCCAAACAATCAAATAATCTTTTTTATAATATTTGCGGCGGCAATAATATAATTGCCCGTTAATAAGATCTTTGCGTAATAGCTTTTTAATAACCATCAAATATTACTTATTACAATTGCTTGAAGTTACTGTCTGCAACTTTACTAAAAACACAAACAACACCAACAATACCATTGCTATTCAGAAACTTAATTTGTGTCACTGTAGACATACGCATCTTTGTCATATGGAAAACATCAAGAATCATCAAAATATCATTTGGAACAACTTGACCAATACAGTTATTATATTTTCTTTCTTCTAACAAGTCTCCATCCCATATGGGAATCTTGCTGGCTCCACAATAAGAATATAATTTTCCTGGAACTATCATTCAATAACCTCTTCAAAAAAATTAGTGTTTCGATCCCCACTATGAATAAAACCAATAATTCCGTCCGTGGTTAAAATTCTCGTATCTTCCGTTAAAGACGACTTAGTATTATTAATAAACTCAATACACACAAATGGTTCATCTTCTTTCAATAAACCAAGATGTTTGGAATACGTAGAGTCCTGCCAAATGTGATAAACATATTTTTTCGAAACATATAGTTTACCGGGAATCATTATTCCTTTACCTCTTTAAATAAATCGCCCTTATTAGAACGAATATATCCAATGTTTCCATTCGCATCTAATACCTTACAAAAACAATCAATGTTTTCAATAACCATGAAAACAGTAGTAAAATCTATATACATGAGAAGATTTGATAAATATTGTGGACTGCCATCGCCGAATGGTAGATTTGAAAATATAATATTTTCGAATAATGGGGTATTATAAGTTACAGAACAATATAATTTACCTGGAATAATCATTCCATTGCCTCTTTGAAACGAGCACTAAAACCATCGGTATAACGAATATATCCAATGTTTCCATCGGTATCTAATATTTTAGAAAAACCATAGAAGTTATCTTTCATGTTTTCAATAACCATGAAAACAGTTTCAGATCGCATATAGGAAAGAAAATCTGACAGATAATGTTGACCTTCGTCGTATAATTCAATACTTCCCCATACTTCTGTACTGTAAGCCGAAGAACGATATAGCTTACCGGGAATCATTATTCCCTTACCTCTTTGAAAATAGCACTAAAATGATTGTTATGAATATATCCAATGTTTCCATCGGTATCTAATATTTTAGAAAAACCATAGAAGTTATAATTATCTTTCATGTTTTCAATAACCATGAAAACAGTTTCAGGTGGCATATACATAAGAAAATCTAACAGATAGTGTTTACCTTCGTAATTTTCAATTCTTCCCCATATCTCTGTATTATAAACCGGAGAACAATATAATTTACCGGGAATCATTAACCCCACCGAATAATATCATCTGGATTAGATACGCTTGCGGCAAGCTGTAGGAGCCTCTCCAGTCGAGCAGAAACATAGCCCTCATCTCTGCCGCAATAATAAATTTGAGCGCCCTGAAGGCCCCTCTCCATGCTTGGAGCAATGGATTCATTCGTGGTGTTGCTCGTATTGTTCAAACGAATAATAGTGCGGCGAACCAAAACAGACAAATCCTTGGCGCTAATCTCTCCGTAAAGCTCGCCGTCAACATCACAAAGACCCAATACCAAAAGAATATCCCGAGCATTGCTGTTGCTTACATTAAGTTCAGGACAACCCCCAGTAACATTGTAATCTTCATCATACTGAACAGGATTCTTAGGATCATAAAATGTAACACTCATAGTCAAACTAATCTACACCATCCAATCCAGTAAGTCAAACAATATCTATGTAATGGAAGACAACCAATAGAAGAAGGCCAATAGAACATAGTTGTCTTTGTTGTTGACTTATCTGTCACAAAAGAGTAGATTCACAAAAGAGGAAATAAAAACATGTCTAAAGGTAGTGATCCATTTGATGCTCTAATTGGCCTAGTACGTATTTGGCTTTGGGTTCCAATTATTTTGTTCATGATCAAATTTATCTTTTGGTCAACCGTTTTTATTGGCATTTATGCTTGGATTTGTTCACTCTGATTTCTGGAGGAATTATGAAAAATACTATTGAGAATGATGTATTCGTGGTCATGGAAGGTGCAAAAATCGGTGGAGTATATCGTTGGCGTGATGATGCCAATGTTCATGCCCAAGCTGTCGGAGGTACTGTTGTTGTTCAAGGTATCAAAAACAAAATCCCAGGTTGGGTAGAAACAATGGTCGCTTCCGCAAAAGAAAAAGCCCAAATGCAAAACTCTGTGGTACGCCGATGAATGATGATACAAAAATTGGAATCCCATCAAAGCAAGCAGCAATGATGCTATCTCAACTTGCTGATATGGACTATGATCAAGTTGGAATCATTCATGATCTTGGACTCGGTATTGCTTCTACAATGGAAACAATTGCAGCAACTATAGAAAATCCACCAAAGAAAATCAAAAAAGGTTGCCAAGTAATTCAATTGGGAAGCCAACTGTTTGTACCAATCAGAGATCTTAAAAAATCTTTGGAAGATGGTGAATTGGATTTGGAATCATACTTGCGTAAACTAAATGCAATCACAGATGATCTTTGTGAGATTACAGAAAAAAATCATGCAGTTATGGCAAATCCAAATATACGAAATCATATGAAACGATTAGCAAATACAATCGTTATCGGCGTTGAGGCTGGATCTATTCTGAATACTATGTTTGGAATTATTGATAGCGAAGATTTGATTCATTCTGATTAGGATGTAGAATATCCTTTGAGTCTGCTTTCTTTTTAGTTTCTGATGGTTTAAGATTATCCATAGACCAATAAGATTTAAATCCTGGATGATTTGGTGAATCGTATATAAAACATGATTTTGGTTTTATATGTTTTATATACCAATAAGATCCATAATTTTCCCAACTCATTTTTTCATCAAATAATTTTTCCAAATGCTCTTTCAGTTGGATTGTTGAATACCCAATTAAAGACTGCCATTTTGCTTTGGATTTCAGTAGATTATCATTTTTTAATGATTCTCGCACAGCATGGCTCATACATTTTCCTAATCGAAAATGTATGTCTGTTTTGCTTTTTTCCCTTTCAGCCTTATTTCGTTTAGCACGAACTTCTGGATTGGATAAATATTCCTTCTGCCGAAGCATAACTTTATCTTTATTTAACTTATAATGGTTTCTTTGTCTTACTAATTCTTTATCTTTATTTTTCTCTCTATATACCTTGTTTTGTAATTTTATCTTTTCTGCATTTCTCTGCCCGTGTTTTATTCTCACGTTTCGAACATGCTCTTTATTTTTAGGATTTGATATATAACGAGCGAATGCAATCGCATGGACGCATTTTTTACAATTTACGCTTTTTTTATTATCTCTTTTCAAAAGGAAATCTATTCCACATGTTTTACATTTTCTTTCAAGGGACGGAACAAGACCATGTTTCTCCTTATACCTTTTCATGATCATTGATTTAATACATTCCTTGCAGTTTATATTTTTTGAGTCATTCCGGCGAATATTGTATTTTGAACCACAGTTTTGACATATGCGCTCTATACAAACATTGGTCTTACCACGTGTCTCATCCAATATATTAATCATCTTCTTACGAAACTCTGGATCTTGCCAACGATTCTTCAATCTCTCGGATGCCAAAATACTTGCTTCTGATTCTGCAAGACTTTCTATTTGATTTTTACGATATGTTGGATCTTTCCAACATGCCTGCTGTGCTTTACTCTGTTTCTCTCTAACTGAGTCCGATGACATTATTTCATGCATTTTCTGCCGATAGCTATGATTGCCCCAGCGTTCCTTGCTTTGCTTTGATAAGAACTGTTTAGTCTCTTCTGGAGTCATTGAAAAACATGAACGCTCTTTGGCTTCGGTCTTTTGTTTGAAGTTATAGCATTGACCTTGCTTGTCGTAATATTGTGCTATCCACCACTCTTCCCTATGATTTCTCTGTTCCTTTGATGAGTCTTCCATAACCTCAAGGATATAGAATTCAATGAAGTCATCATGTCCAAGCTCTTCCTTGCACTTGGCAAAGTCATTTCTAAGAAATCGATTGCAATGCTTACCGTTCAGCAAAGATCTAACATGATCACGCCAACGAGATTTGAACTGTTTGGCTTGTCCGATGTAGATCCGATTATTATGAGTGTTTAGGATTTTGTAAATCCCAGGCTTGAGTAAATTTTCTTCGTCATGTAGCTTCATATCAATACGTATGAAGCAGAGGGAGGTTTGTATCCGTCAGCCCAGTCCCGCATATGTTAGAATATTAACATATGCATTACTACCAGTATAATAAGGGTCACTGGCACTCCATGGATATGAGCCAGTCAAAGTAGGAATGCTTGCTGTTGGAATTCCTGTCAATCCTGCCGCTACACAAAATGTAGATCCAGTAACCCACATTTCTTTCACACGAAAATCAAAAGTAACACTTTGTCCGCTGGCAACAGTGTATTTATTGGTTCCAACAAGACCATTTGCTGTAAAGGCAAATGTTGTTGCTCCACCTGTTGCTCCAATGGTTATATCTTTGGTTACATATGGGAATTCTATTTTAACAGCAGTACCAGCAGCAGCAGTGCTGCTTGTAAGAAATGGTAATCCCGAAGTCTGATAAGCTGGGACGAAGTTATAACCGGGTGGTGGGTATTGCATATTATTTTTTCCTTTTGACTATTTAGTCAATAACTATTAATCAGAATAGAAAAGGGGATTTATATGAAAGAAATTAATATTGAAGAATGTCTGGAAGAGTGTATTAAACACTATGGTGATAGTGAATATGCACCACTAGCTGTTTTTCTTGGCATGACCGAAGCTTTACAGATGATGCTGCACAGCCATCATTGGGAGACCCAAGGGCCTACGTACTTTGCTGATCACCAATTGTTTCAGCGTCTATATACAGCAATGGATGCACAGATTGATCAGCTGGGTGAAAGGGTAGTAGGACTATCCAAGGAACCAAAACTTGTTAATTATTTTTCTCGTATGAAGGTTAAGCAGAAATTCCTTGAGACATGTACTACACCAGATCCATATATGGTGGTAAGTCTTGCCGCAGAAAAAGCTTATGTTCATATTGGTGAAAAGCTAATGGATAGATTGAAAGAAGCTGGTCTTCTTTCTAGAGGTCTAGAACAAATGCTTGGTAATATTCTAGATGTACATGAAACACACGTTTATCTACTAGATCAAAGAACCAAAGGTATGCTTTAAGCCTTCATTTCTTCTTCTACCGGCTCTTTCGAGCTTTCATCTTTTACTTCCTCATCTTTTACTGAATGATCCACGATCGTAAACTTAACCTTTTTGGTAGATTTAATCCCAAATGGTTTCCCTTTGCGATAAAGGATTTCAGCAAACCCAGAGCCAACAGCCATTGTAAGGTCTTCTGGAGAAATTTTAACCTCCTGCTTTGTCATAGCATTAATTGCCGACAAACAATCTGCTTCTAGTGCCGTAACCTTATATTGAGAATGTTCCAGCCCTACAATATCATCAATCTTTACTTTCTTTAGCCAATCTTTGTTCATCTCTAGATCAGGAATAGACTTACCAGAAGCCATGAATTTCATGATGCCATTGAGATGATCACGGCATTGTCGTCCTGGATAAAGATATTCATTTGGATGATTCTTGACTTTTACTGTGATGGTCTTTGTTTCTGTTTTTGCCATTTTATTTGTTTTTCTTTAATAGAGAACGAATTTTTGTTTTAAAACTTGATAGAACTAGTATAGAGTTTTCTACTAATGAATGCAAGTCTAATTGAAGATAGAATCTACAACAGAGCAAACAAATAAAATAAAAAATTATTTTAATTATTCGCATTGCTTCGATAGTCTCAGTCTTCGGTTTGAGCAGCAGGAGGGGTTGTAACTGGGACTTCATCTGATTCCTCATATGAGGAGAAGAAATCATCCGATGGCCTTTGAGGCTTTATATTGCGCTGTTGAGAACGAGACACGTGGCGTTCCACATCTTTTTCAGATAGACGCTTCTTTGTAAAGCGTTCAAAACCACCAGCATACTTGTTGTTTTTTCCTACCTTAGCCATCTTGTTTATCCTTGTTTCCTTTTCGTTGTTGTGGACTGATCAATCAGTCTTGATATAGAGACTATATGTTAGTTGCCGCCGAATGTCAATCGCTACTTACAAGAATCATTTCATGGGGTTTCATCAATATTTCTCCAGAATAACCTTCTGAATTTAAAATGCCAAAGATATTGTATTCCTCATAAGGTGCTTTTCTGACAGATAATAGCATTAAAACTTCTTCACCCGTAACAGCAAGTGGAGTGTGGTTAGTAGTCATTGCTGCAAGTATAATCGGAGAGCCTGATAGAAGTTGGATTTTGTATAGTTTACCTATATGGAACATTAGTTTAATGTAGCTGGAATACAAATCCCATAGCGAATCAAGGATTCTATAAATGATTCTTCATCATGAAAATTTACATGCAATGTGTTTTGTGCATTTAATGCCTTTGACACTGATTCCATGAATTCTTGATTGTTTTTAAATGGCACCTTTTCAGCTGATCTAAGGGCTTCAACAAAATTTTCTGGCGTATTAAAAATAAAAATCTCACGTTCATGTGTGGTTTCTCCAATTAATACAACAGGTTGTCCAGCCTTAAACATTTTGATACTTTTCTGATTGGAATCTTTCTTCATGTTTTTATTTCTGTTTTGATTCAAAGCTTTTTAGCCGAAAGTCTGGAATACTCTCATACTCTTTTGTCAACATATCATACACAACAAATTGTTTCAATCCTTTATCAACATCACAAACAATGCCGTGAACATTCTTTCGATGTGTAAACTGAAACTTATATTCTTTGCCAATCCTTAGTGTTTCTAGCATAATTATTTTCTTTTAGATTATTGTTAAAGCATTTTTATTTCTTTTGGATATAAATACGATATGGTGCCAACCTGACCGGAAGGAAATAGTGCAGTAATCTTACAGTATTTACCATTACATTCAATACCTAGCATTAGAAAAACAGTTTCTTTGCTTGGGAATGTTACAGATTTATCATTTATAACCGCTCCAAAGTCATCATCGAATATATTAAACACAATCTGATATAGTTTACCAATAGGAAACTTTTGTTTTATCTCTTCGGTTGTCATTGGTTCTTTCTACTAGTGTTATCAGATCGTTTTTCCTATTTATAAAGCATTTTATTGAATTAATTTCAAATTATGTTCATCAAACAAAAATATCTCGCAACATTCTCCAGTGGAAAGTAAAGCAGTTATCTTAACATACCCTATACAATCATCGCATGCATTTATATCAAGCAAAAGAAAAAAATCTTCATTGCATTTAAATGCACGATAATTATCATTTACATATGCTTCAAAAAAATTTGAAGCATTTCCAAAATTAATTTGATATAGTTTACCAATAGGAAACTTTTGTTTTAGCTCTTTATTTGCCATTGATGTATTCACTCTTACGATAATAATTGGATTTTTTATCGTTCAACTAATTCCATATCACCTGGACAAATCGCATATACCAAAAATAATTTTCCATCGCTCGCCAATACTGTGGCTTCTGTTTGACAAATTTCTTCTGGGTCATGTGAAGAAGCATAATATACACTGGTTTCAATTAACATGAACAGTTCGTTTGTGAATTGCCAAGCCTTCAAACTGTGAATGTCATAGAACAAATGATTGGATTTTACTTTGTATATTTTACCTACAACGAAAAGATCCCGATAATCACCATTCTTCATGCGATCACTCCACCACCCATTACTACATCATCCTGATAAAAAACACAACTTTGTCCTGCTGCTACTCCAAATACATCATTGGCCAATGTAACTTCTACCGCATCACCTTCACCAAGACTCCTAATCGCCTCTACAGTGACAGGAGCAGAGTGATACCTCAGAACGGCTGTGATCCCAGTTGTATCGCCCTTAAAGTCAATCCTGTGGTTATTGAGACGCAGTGTGCGAGCACTGGCTTGTTCCCGTGTTCCTACAACCACACGGTTGCTAGCTGGAAGCACGTTAAGAACATATCGAGGAGTACCGGTTCCTCCAATACTTGCACGCTGACCTGTGACAAAACGTGCATAACCGTTATGCCGACCAATGACCGTTCCAGTTGAATCAATGAACTCCCCTGGATTACTTTCTGTGTTAATACCATGCTTTGCAAGAAATGCCTCCTTTGTTCCACCCTCCAGAAAACACAAATCCGTAGAATCCTTCTTATCAGCTACATGCAGCCCAAACTCACGAGCTAGAGCACGAGTGTCATCCTTGCTCGTAAATTCTCCAAGAGGAAACATAATCCGATCAACAAGATGTGTAGGAGTCTCCCAAAGAAAATAACTTTGATCCTTTGCAGCATTAACCGCCTTGGCAATCTTGCCATCCTTAACACGAGCATAATGCCCAGTTGCAACATAATCACAACCAAAATGGTTTGCAACTGCAACAAGCACTGGAATCTTCACAGTGCTATTACAAGATACACAAGGATTATATGCAATCCCATCACGAGCACCCTGAACGTATTTGTCAATGATATTCTTCTTAAAATGCTGCTTCCAGTTTGTAACAAGGTATTCAATACCCATCTTGTCACAAACCATCTTGGCATCACGAATATCCTTGAATGTGCAGCAACCCTCCGATTCTTCTGAGGTAGCCTCAAGAAGCTTTAGGGTATAGCCATATACTTCATGCCCTTGCTGCTTCAGCAAAGCAATAGTAACTGCGCTATCAATTCCACCGCTTAGCCCAACTAGTACCTTTGACATGGACAAAGGATAACAGGCTAAGCGGGATGTGTCAATGTGATTGTTGTTTTTAATTAACGGATTGGATGGAGTTTGCGGATTAGTTTTGCGGCAATTTCATGAATTCGACAATATACATATTGTCTCCAGACTACTTCAGACATTCCAGAAATATTGACTTGGTCTGAGATTTTAATATCACCATTGGTCAAGAGTAGAAAATAATTTCCTGATCCTCTATATTCAATCTCTAAAGTGCCACCATACGTTTCAATATATTTTCTGGATATCTCTTTGGCAATCCCTAGAAAAATACTATGCTCGATTGTAATCATCTACTTTTACCTCACCAACCACATAGCTTGCTGGAACAAATACAGATACTTTTACCGGAGAACCTAAAAGTTCTCCATAAAGACCCTCTTTGTATTTTGACCACATTACACAACGTACTTTTGTTTGATTGGTTAGGAGATAGATTTTACCAGTGTCAGTTTCTACTTGTACTTTTTTATTTGGTGTTTTCTTATTAGTTGTCGTCATTAGCATTTCCTTTAGCATGTTCATCACAAGAAGTATAAAACCACCCTCTGTGTGATCTAATTTTAGATGTCTCTATTTTACCACAAACCTCACAGGTTTCTCCAGAGATTCTTTCTGCTTCGTCAACCATTTTAACTACTTCGTCATCACCGCCTTCAAAATATGCACGCAATGTGCCAAATTTTTCTTTTATTTGAACGAAGTAAGCTGGGACATAGTCACTCTTGACTATCTTTTCATAACCAACAATACCATCGAATAAATTCCGTAACAATTTTTCCCATCCAGAATTGTGTTCAAAATACGCAATTCTTTTTAATAGTTTAGGATAATCTTGTTTAAGTTTTTCTTGCCATTTAAAGGCATCTTCATTATTTGACATTAGAGTCTCCTTAAAATTCTTTGGTAAGTAGCAGCTTCTCTTGTGCTATAAGGGTCAGGAACACATCTTCCTGTGTGGTACATACCAAATGCTCTATCCATTCTCCTGCTACATCTCAAGGCTCTTTGTAACCCTCTCAGTGATGCTGCTGCACAATCTTGTAAACTATTTCTACAAAGTCTTGGACAACATGACATTCCAAAAGGAATAACACCACCACGGGTACGAAACCCTGTTTCATAATAGCTAACGGTTAACATCATTGCTGCATCTTCTCTGGTTTGAGCAGTTGCAGTAATTTGATGCGCCATTATTTCTGCTTGGTCTTGGGGCAAATATCTCGATAATGAGATTATAATGACCAAAACTGCTTGATATAAGAAATCCATTTTTCCTCCATTGTGTTTTTCAACACGGGTTGAGCCGTATAAGTAGGGTTACTCCTCTGTAAAACCATCTTACTTTTGGGTACACTATCCTACATCAACAGAGAAAAAATAGATTGAGTTTAAAAAGGAGATATAAATGCGATTGATTAAATCAACAGCCGGGTTCAGCATCCATTGATGGCGCTGCATCTTGGTGTGGTACTTGGGCATCAGTACATCGAACAACAGAGTCAGGAGCAGCACCTACAGCCGCATCTGAGGAAGGAGGAACATCAGATGCATCTACTGCTACATCAGCAGTAGCATCGACAGAAACAGGCGCTGTGCATGATTCACAGCCGCTAAATGTTAGAGCGGCAATAACTAGAAAAATCATTGTTGAGAAACGTGACATGTTTGTAATACCTTTCATATGGTTGAGATTCTACAGCTTAACAAAATAGTAGTCAAGTGTTTATTAACCATGCTATATTTATTGGTTACACATGAAAACATTAAATGAAGAAGATAAACCTGCTCTAGATGATAAAGCTATAAGCCAAATAGTTGTAGACACTTTGGTTAGCGCTACCAAAAAAAGCGATACAAAAAATAGACTGGAAGATGCATTAAAAACTACACCAGTCTCCCCAAAGAAAATAGCAGATGCTCTGGCACCATCAAAAATAACTGGTAGCCAAAGTACCACTACTTCTAAAAGTACAAAAGGAACCACTGGCTCAAAACCAACCGGTAGCAAATCTATCAGTGACAATAATGATTCAAATCAAACTAATTCAACCGTCAGTGAAACTATATATAACAAAGGAAAAAATATGAATAGCACAAAATTAAAACTTATGATTCATGAAGAAGTTAAGAAATCCTATGGACATTTATCCATAAAAGAGCAACGGCTACTTGAAGAAGGTGTTTTTGATAGCGTGAAAAATGCTATTACCGGCACTGTAAGCAGTGCTGCAACTAAAGTAAAAGGTAAACTAGCAAAAATTCCAGGATTAGAATCTCTTTTGGCATCCGTTAAAGGAAAAACTAGCATAGGAGATTTATTAGTGACTATAGCAACTGCTCTTGGTGGACCAAAAGAAGATGCCGCAAAAGCACTAAGAAATGCAGCTGTTTTAGCCGATAAAGAAAAAGCCGAAGAAGCTAAAAATGCACCACCACCTGGAGCAGCATCTGGAGCAGCACCTGGGGCAGCACCTGGGGCAGCACCTGGGGCACCACTAAAAGAATTTGTTTCTTATTTGTTCGAAGGAACAGAACGCTGAAATTATCGCTTCTTGCGATAAACAGGGAGAAGCCATTGAAAAACATGGCTTGTAATCAAAGCCTTCAATTGACCATTACCTACCATCTCAATCTCATAAAGATCTTCTTCAACCTTACGAACAAATTGAAACTTTGATCCAACTGGAATTCTAGTAATTGGATTACTTGTTCCAATTGATGGCATGCAAGGAATGTAGTTACCTTGCGATTCAGTCATGACAACTGAATATTCACGATAAAACCTTGGCTCTTTGATCAACATACAGTTAGTATGTCAAATATTCAAACAAAGGTCAAGTCTTGGGTTGAGATTCTAATTTTTTTACTAATCGATTTAAACGGCTGCAAGTTTGAGAAATTATATGACGCATTGCACTTCCAACAGTATATGCTGATTTAAGCGCCTGTAGATGTTGAATTGTATTTTTTAACAAACCAATATGTTTGGTAGAATCAATTGATACGTTTTTTTCTTTATAAAGAAAATCTGGCTTGCGAATCATATGATACTTCCACTTCTTGCTTTCTGCAAGAATGGATTCCGCTATGATTTGCTTTAATGAATCTTCCGGTTTCATTTTATATCATGCCGCAGCTGGTGGAGCAGCTGGTGGGGCAGCTGGCGGGGCAGCAGCTTCTGGTGCAGGAGGTGCTTCTGGTGCTGGTGGGGCAGCTGCCTCTGGAGTAGCAGTTTTATCTGAAACGTTCTGGACAATTTTACCAATGTTCCAAAGCAGAGTATCTAGTTTTTGTTTTTGATCATCTTCCATGGCTTTATAAAGTGTTGTTAATTGACCAAATACTTCTGGATCATCGAAAGATTTACCAGCACGAATAACATTGAATCTTTCAATCATGTTTTCAATAGTCAGTGGATCACCACCTTTGCCTCTTGGTACGCCTGGACCACCATCTGGGGCTAGTGCTGGTGTAGCTGGGGCGGGAGGGGCAAGCTCTACTTCTTCTTGTTCTTTTAGAATTTTAGCCACATTAAAAAGAGACAAGGCAATTAAATTTTTTCTCATTAGATATTCTCCAGTATTAAATATTCGTTACAAATAAAAGATCAACATTACACATAACTGCATTCATATCTTTTGCAGAAATATTAAGTGTTTTTGCCTTGCCTTCAAATATTACATATTTTCTATTGGACATTCTAACTTCTAATTTAGTTAGAATGTTTTCTTTTTCGTTGAGAAACAAAAGGAAATCCGTAATCAAAATATATCCAGCAAGCTTAATTTTATCTTTATAGCTACGATAAGATTTTACCTGAATAGGGAAAGTAACTTCTTGCTCATTGTTAAAAAAGAACAATAAATTGATTGGATCAATGATTTCTTTCTTAGAAATATCTTGATTAACAAAACCATCATTTTGTTCTTCCATGTCAATTTCTGATGCCTCATCGCTAACAATAAATCGTTCCCCTGCTGCATTAACAATCACTTTAGACATTCTTACTCTCCTTAAATATTTTCAAAATTTTTTCGTATAAATCATTAATCAAAACTTTTTCTTTAGAAAAAAGCTTTACCGAAATACCCTCATCAACAGAATCGATCTCTAGCAATATCATTCTATTATGTTTTAAATGCAATATCTCAAATATTATTTCTTGTTTTTGATTTTCATCAACGACATTTAAATTAAACTCAATAGAACATTCAGATATTTTATATATCTTTGGTTCTTCGTTTTCTTCAAAAGAATTTTTATGAAAAAATTTTGATATGATATCAAACATATAATAATAGGAAGCCAGTGTTGTTTTATGGCTTCCTATTTTTTAGATTAAGCTTTGGCTTTACGTGCTGCAACAGCAGCAGCAGTAGAACCAGCTGGACGACCCCGAAGTGCAATTGATTTCAATTCTTTACGAATTTCTCTTACTTCTGGGTTTTGATCAATAAAATCTCCAAGAGAGTTAAAGTTTGTGCGTTTATCCATCTCTGCTTTAAATCCTTCATAAAGCTCACTAATGATCTCATCAATATAACGATCTGAATCTTCTGGATTATTTGCCGTGTGAATAATCATATCCAGCACATCCTGACCTTCTCCAGCCATACGTGTAATCACATCATTGAAAACATCAATCTCTTGACTACCAAGGCTTTTTACACCTTGTTTACGGAGCTCATCAGCAAAATCTGCAATACCTTCTGCAAATGCTTTTTGATGGTTTTGCTCGTCATCTTCACCAACTCCCTTAAATGCTTTTACCATCGAATCGGAAAACATTGATGAATATTTGTCAACAGAACTATTAACAATTTTATTTAGACGGGTAAGCATATCCTTTGCATCCATCTTTGCATCTTGATCTGCATTTGGATTTTTAAGGAAATCACTTAGAAGTGCAAGCATACCTTCATCACCAGAAACATGCTTAAGAGCACTCTCAATACGATTTAGAACTGATTGCTTGGTGGTTGTTTCAGTTGGATCAGCCGCAAGCAAATCTGCAATCGTTGTCTTGGCCTCTTCTGCACCTTTAACAGTGTCATAAGTACGAGCACCTTCTCCTGGCTCTTCGCCCTCTGATTTATCAGCCATGGCAGCTTGTAGCTGGCCATAATCAATGTGTGTGCCACCAAACTCCTTGGCATCCTTATAAGCCTTAACCATTTTAAATAATGGATCAGCATCCTTAGAGAAATTTGAATTAGCAAAAATCCAGCGGTTAAGATTTAGTTGCTCAACAAAATCATCTGGGCTTTTTGAATCTTCATAAAGATCCATGACTTTCTTCATGTCTTCTTGGTCAAGCTTGAGACTTGACGATGGAGAAACAATGTAGGTTTTTAGAAACCAGCGGATAAAATCATTTTTAGATGGTTTCTTGGAAATTTCTTGTGTCTTTGTTCCAGACTCAAACCCATCCCATACCGCATTGTAATTCGAAGAACGATAAACTTTCTCGTCTTTCTTTTCTTCTTCGGCTTCTGCTAGCAAACGAGATACGAATTCATTGCGGACCATTGTGCGAATTTTTTCACGAAGTTGTGCCATTGTATTTATTCCTTTGTAAAAGTCTTTGTGTTAATTATGTTTCCAGGAAACTTTGTCCATCAAACCCATTCGTGGATCTTGAGATTGTCATCAGTCATGACACGATCATCTTCATGATTAAATCCTCTGCCGTCCATCAAAATATACATCCATGCATCCTCTTCAAAAGCTTTAAGCTTTACAAGCTCACGCCTATAAAAACTACCATTGCTCTCTAGCCGATCCAATGTGTTCAATGTCTTATCATCAATACGATATAATTCCCCAGAAATATGAAATCCATCCTTAGAATGGATTACTCCAGGAAAACTACACAATGAAATCATTTTAAAATCTGCGGAACTTGTCATGTCAGAACCACAGTATTCACTGGATTGAAGCAGCCTATTGTTACCATAGCCATTTTTAAGACTGCCATATACAAATACGTTATGCATTATGTCCCTCTGTTCTCAGTTAGATTACAGAGGAACTGTAACACGAATGCATAACCACCGTCAATAGTTCAGCTTAACCAGCTTTTCTTTTCTTTTTCGCCCTCAAGCCAATGCTGCAAACAACGTGGTTCATATGTTTCTTTGCCACCAATCAATACTTGATCCGTGCTGGATGCTGATAACTTCCTAAATGTTCGTGTGGCATCTTCGCCGCATACAGAACAAATTCCTGAAAGCTTATAAACAACATCGGCAATCGAAAGAAGATAAGGCATAGAACCAAATGGAATACCATTACTATCCAAATCTAATCCTACAGCAACAACATCAATACCCTTTTCCAAATATGTTAATATTGAATTATTACAAAGATTAGTAAAGAATTGTGCCTCATCAATCAGCACAATATCAATACCCTCTAAATCTTCATTGGAAAGAACATCATTTACATCCAGCAAACGAACACTATGACCTGTTAGCTTTTTAAGCGATGTTCCATCGTGAGACACAATATCATCAATACTATATCGTTTATCAATGGTAGGCTTTACAACTATTGCTTTTTTATTCTCTTCAAGAGAAGTTTCTAATTCAGCAATTAAACTAGTCGTTTTTCCGCAAAACATCGGTGCAGCATATACAGTAAGCGTCCCTGTTTTTTTATTATTAATCATGAATTATATGTAAACTCCAAAATTAAGTCTGGTCCTTTGTCATATCTTACCACTGTTACATCACGATATTCAACAGATTTCATAAGAGTTCCAGATAAATCATACTGTCTAACAATAAGACTCGTAAACCTAGTACCAATAACAGCAGATGTTAATGGATTATAAGCAACAAGAGGTCTTGTTAAACATAAAGAAACTTGACGAGAATCTGTTCCAATGAATTTAGAACGAGAACTGTCAAACTGATATAACTCACTGCTGTTCGGTAAACCTACCGTAAAAGTATAATAATGATCTTTCATAGCATACTATATTACAAAGATCATTCAACTATGTTTACAGGCATAGTCCATCCTTTATAAGATTTAATCTTACCACTTGAAAGATTGATCATGCTTTGTTTTCTTAATCCATTCACTTTACAGAATTGACTAATATTCTTAAAAGTAACCTTATGGCCTTCTGGATTTATCATTGTATATGATTTGGCTATGCTGTCATATCTTGCTGCTTTTCTTTCAAATATCATTTCTTTTGTAATTCCATAAGCAGTCCAGCCCTTATAGTACCATTGAGTTCCTTTTGCTAAATTATATAACTGTGTACGCTCCATGTTATTCTCTCTAGAGAAATTTTCTAAATTATTAAACTCTACTACATTCCCTATAGGAGATAGTATTTTATACACTTTGCCGCTATGTGGTTTATCAACAAATATACGATTCTTTACCACCCATGATCCACAACTCTTTCTGACACCTGATAAAAGTTTAGATATATGAGATTGATTAACCACATGTTTCTTGGCAAAAACTGAAGGATTAAAAACTTCTTCTTCAATTCCATTCTTTCTATTTACTATAATTCTACTAGAGAATTCCATATCAGCCATTCGCCATTGCCTATAATCCAGTACTTCTTTGGTTACTAGTTTTTTAATCTCATTGTGATCTAAATTATATTTGCCGCAAAACCTTATCATATCCTCTACAACATATTCTTTGCCGTCTGGACCAATAAACCAATCACGGTCTTCTCTATATTTTTTTTTATTAAACTTCTGGCTTGCAGGAATAACAGCAATCTGATAGTGATTGTATCTCTGCTCATTGCCATATTCAGCAAATAGTTTGTTTAGATAATACTGTTCCCTTTCCATCCTAGAGACTTTATTGCATGAGCAGAAAACCCACAGGCTCGTCCTGTGGGATGAATGCGAATAATTTAGAAAAATAAAACTTATGTTATATTTATCATCAAGCATAAAGTAATGGCACTACAAAACAAAACATATCAATACAGAATCTATCCAAATTCAGAACAACAGCAGTTGTTCTCGAAAATGTTTGGATGCTCTCGTTTTGTTTGGAATTTCTTTCTTAACAAAGAAAAAGAACATTTTCTAAAAAATAAAGAAAAAATCGAAGAAGAAAGAACAAAAAACTATCTTTCTTACTATGACAATGCAAAAGCTTTAACTCTTTTAAAACAAGAACCAGAAACCAAGTTTCTGAAAGATGCAAACTCGCAAAGTTTGCAAACAACACTTAAAAATTTAGAGATTGCCTATAAAAGATTCTTCAAAAAGCAAAGTGGGTTTCCAAATTTCAAAAAGAAATTTGGAAAACAATCTATTTGCATTCCACAAAGCCTTTCAATCGAAAATGGAATGCTCCATATTCCAAAGTTTAAAACCGGAATCCAAATCAAACAACACAGACCAATCAAAGGCAGAATAACAACTTCAACCATTACCAAAACACCAACCAACAAGTATTTTGTTTCTATTTCCGTGGAAGAAACTATTCATAACTTACCAAAAATAAACAATGCTGTTGGGGTTGATCTTGGAATCAAGAGTTTTGCTTTTTTGTCTAACGGAGAAGAGATATCGAATCCAAAATATCTTGTTAAGTATTCAAACCAACTAAAGAAACAGCAGCAGCAGCTTTCAAGTAAATTGAAAGGTTCAAATAGAAGAAACAAACAAAAGCTAAAAGTAGCAAAAATTCACGAAAGAGTTACCAATCTCCGAAAAGATTTTCAACATAAACTTTCTTTGAAATTAGTTCACGAAAACCAAGTGATTTGTATAGAAGATTTAAGTGTTAAAAACATGTTGAAAAACCACAACTTATCAAAAGCTATTCAAGATAGTTCTTGGAGTAGTTTTGTTAATTTGTTAGAATACAAGTGTAAATGGTACGGAAGAACATTAATCAAAGTTGATAGATTTTTTCCAAGTTCTAAAACTTGTTCGGACTGTGGCTACATCAATCAAAATCTAAAACTCAAAGATAGAGAATGGGTTTGTAAAGGTTGTGGAGTAGTCCATCAGAGGGATTGGAATGCATCAAAAAATATTCTTAAACAAGGATTAAACCTTGTTGATAGATCGTTCGGAACGAACGATTACGGGCATGGAGGAAACGTAAAACCAAGTGCAAACTTGGAAATTTCCGATGAAGTGCTTAAAGTTCTAGAGACAAACTCTTTAGAAGCTCACAGGCTTGTCCTGTGAGTAGTTCACTACCTGGAACTACTTCCACAATATCAAATACAAAATTACATTCTCCAGATTTGTTATAATCATTTTGCATAAATCTATTATGATGTTTGTTTTTACGCAATGCTCTTAAATGCGCCATCCATCTGTCTTCAAACCAGTGTGTAGAACCAATATACATTCTACCGTTAAGTTTATTGACAATAGAATATATGCCAGCATGTTTGGAATTACCGCTATATCTTAATTCTGCCGTTATAACAACTTTGTTCCAAGACATATCATAATCTCCAAAAAACAAGACCCCCGATAGTTTCCTTCGGAGGTCTTATTAATATTCAATCTATTCTATCATGTAAAACGTTGAGATTTTCCGTTTTGTCCAAAATGTTTTGTCTTACCTGTCATAGCCCTTAAATCAGGACTATTGTGATGTGCTGCTTTACTTGGCGTATCAGACTTGCCTTCTACAGCACGTTTGATCTCATCATTTATTCTTTTTATTAACCATCGCTTGTAAACAACTGGGAAATGATAATATGTTTCCCAGTCCATACCAGCATAATATGTTAATATAAAAAATGGTTCAAGCAGTACATCTTCCTTATGTTCACTTGTTAGGCCAAAAGAATTCCGCACCTAGTGGTACGTTCATCACCTCCTGATGGCCGCAACCATTACAAACGAACTCGGAGGTCATATCAATACCGGGTTCATTATCTGTAAGAATTTTACGTAATGTTAGTGAATCCTTGGCAGGCATATATTGACAGAACTGGTTAATGAAGCTTCTATCGGTAGATCCATCAATAGCAATGATAGAAAACATAAGTTTGGTGGTGACAAGGTTTTCTTGCACGATACCTTTCTTACGTTTTGCTTCCATGTCTTGAAGCATTCTTTCTTCTTCTTTTCCGGTAAGGAATTTAAAGATTACTGTCTTCTTTGATACAGGAAGATCGACTTCAAAAGCATTGTGACCAGGAGCAGCTTGTTTTAGCTTCTGGAGATCAAGTTCTTTAATAGGAAGGCTTTGGAGATCCAGGGAGAAGTCCTGCTGAGTATCGCAAGAAGGGCAAGTTACCTTGGGTGCATATTCAGCACCGTACCCAGTAATACGAACTGCAACCATGAGAGCATTGCGATCCCCAGAAATCAATGAGTTGACATCAATGCTTTTATCAAGTACACATGACTTGAGAAGCTCTGTAATAACAGTACCTTTACGAACCAAGGTACGATTCATTAGAATATCTTCTTCTTTTGCAGTCATTGATTTGATATCGATGTTTTCTGCTAGATGAAGTGGACCATCTGAATAAACCAAACCACGTGATGGAAGTGGTACAGATGCAACTGGTAGTTCGAAACCTAAATCTTTACGTGCTGTTTGTGAAGCCGTTTGTAAAGGAATTCCACCAGGGCCAACCATTGGACCACCTTCAAGTGCTGATCTTGTTGCAAAGATGCTATTCTTAAGTTCTCTGCTTTCGTCGTCTGTCATAGCCATAATATAATATCTCCAGTATCTTTAGATGTACTTCTACATAGTGTACATGAATAATATATTATTGTTTATTAATTCTTAGAGGGGAAAATGGAGAAAATTAAATTTCAGACTTGACTGCATCACTAACTGGCATTGGCTCAGTTGATGGTTTTTTATCTTTTTTGCCGTGATTTTCTTCTTTTTTAGCATTTGGAAGATTTTTTAGTACGTTTGCGGCATGGACCACTGCTTCAATTACTTTGGAATGCATATCAGCCATTGTTTGGCTATAGATTTGTTGATGATCATCATCCATTTCATCTGGATTCAATAAGTCGAGAGCATCAACCATGTTTTCTTCAAACTTCATTGCTGCTTGTTGTGCTTCAATGGTCAATGAACGAATAGCTTGAAATTTAACGCCTTCTTTTAAAAGAAGGATTTTCTTTTCCACCATAAGTGAAACAAGCTTCTTTAATTTTTCTTCTGTTAACATCATATTGACCCTTATTCTTTTCCTGTGTATTTTAGATATCCATGAACGGAGTCAATCATGCTTGCAGCAACTGCAATTTTTTCTTGGACCCATTCTTCATTATCAGATACTTGATCGGCCATATCACGAAGCTCTGCCGATTTATGAGCGATCTTAGCAAGATTGCTGAGAATCATAGATTTTTCCCCTTGATCATCGTGATCATGGTCTGTATGATCATGACCAAAAGCATCGTGATCATCATGAGCTAGCCCTGGGAATAATCCTGATGATATTGTTGGTTCGTCTAGCTTAACAATCTTGATTGAAGATGGTTCCATATCCAGACCCATTTCTTTCATTGTTTCACAAGCACATTCTTTGATTAGTTTTTTTAATTGACCCATTGTTATATTCATATTACTCATCTCCTGTTTGATTATATAATCTCTTGTAATGTAAATATTCTTTTATAGACTTTTGCAACTTAGATTCTTTAACAATTGCTGGAATTGCATTAACTTGTACAGGTGCAGTTGTTTTTGATGTCCCTGGTTTATTTATTTTTGTATATATTTTTGGGTAAAATTGTTTCATAACATTATTGATATCATCTTTTTTATTTTCTAATTCTTTATCAGATATCATCTTTGAATAAAAATCTTGAACCTTTTTGTCATCTTTTGTATCTTGGAAAGCGTTTTGAAAACTTTGTTTAACACCCACATAATTTTTTGATTTTTGTATTGCAGTCTTCAATGCTAGAAAATCTTTGTCTTCTTCCTGTGGTGCTCCTGTCGCTCCTGGAGCGGCTGGAACTGCTGGGACAGCTCCTGGTGCAGCTGGTGCTGGTGGGGCTCCTGCAACGGCCCCTGGTGCAGCTGGCGGTGCAGCTGGCGGTGCAGCGTTCGGATCTTGTTCCAGTAATATAGAAACATCACCCAAACTCTCAGAAATGACTTTATCTATTTCTTCATTGATAATTTTTAATATTTTGTTCATGATTTTGATTAATAAATATTCCAACAGTGGAACATAACCAATAGAAGAAGGACGAAAGAATGAATTTATTATTTTCCTAGAAATCTTAATAATTTATGTTTTCGTGCAACAAGTTCTCTGAGGCCGGGATGTTTGATTTCTATTTCAAGAAGTTCTGAAAGCGTTACCCACTTGTAATCTACATTTTCCCAGTTTAATTTAGGTTTAAATTCATGATCCAGTTTGGCAAGATAAGTGTAATACTTGAATATTACATTTATTTTTTTAATTTCATTATAGTTTATTTTTCTGAAGGTATACAGTGGTTTAAGATCAAGATCATCATCAAATTCTATTTCTTCTCTTGTTTCTCTAACAGCACCTTCTTCAGCAGATTCTCCAGGCTCTACTTTTCCTCCAACAGTGCTCCAAGTGTTTCCTTTATGAACTTTTGGATTTCTTAAAAGAATAAGGAATCTTTTGGTATCTTTGGCAAAGAATAATATACCGGCACCAATTTTCTTCTCCGTTTTGTTTTCAAATAATAATTTTTGCAGTTCTAACATTTTTCTTTTACTTTATGACGACTTCAGCGATAAATGCTAGGAATCGTTCTTGCAATTTCTTTATAAACGTCATCTTGCAAAAAAGATTCATTCTTAAGATGTTTTTTTATAGCACTTGGAAAAGGCCATGTAAAATAGTATAAGCTAGTTGAAAGCTGTTTTGTAATCCATTCGTATATTGGTTCCATTTGTTCGTCATTTAGCTTGTCTTCTTTACGAGCAAACAGTATACTTGTTCTGTATGCTCTTAATTCAAACCAATACCGGAATGGAGCCGGTATTGGTGCAAGGCACAACAAGAACATTAAGCACCACAAGAAACTCAATGATAGAGGCGCTAGGAAGCTCAATAGAGCCAGCGAAGCTAGGGATTGTGGGAACAGATATAGGAACTTGAAGAGTAGATTGGTGAGGCGTTTAGAGTCCATGATGTGAATAGATTCATGTGCCAATACACGAATAAGATTTTTTATATCTGCATTTTTTAATAGATCATCTGGAACATATACCGTTTGGCCAATGGTTGTATAATATCTTTCCATGAATTGCGGGCTAATCTTTGTAATTGAAAATAGCCATCCTATTGCATGCATTAGCTTTGAAGAGTTTTTTGGTTCTACATACATGTTATATTGAGTTTTATTATAAAACTTAATTAAAAAATCTTTTACTTCTTTTGGCAACTCTGTTGATGTGGTGCTCATATATTTTTCTTTCTAGAAATAAATAGAACCACTTGACAACTTTTATCCCGTGTTTACAATTTCAAACACGCCGAGAAATTAATCCGGCAATAAAATAAAAGGAAATAAATTATGTCAACAGTACACATGCCATCAGAAGATTATTTTTTCGCAAAATCATTATTGAATGATCGGTTTGGTTACGATCCAGGTCGTAATTCAAAATATCGAAAATATCGAAATGATGAACTTCTTAAACTTTCAACCGAAGAATTTAATTCGGTAGGTAGTATCACTGCTATGCCAGATGGAACCGTTAAAATTGAAGAAGAAGTTCCAGGCTTTAGTAAAGAAGATGTAACAGTCCTTCTTAAAGAAGGTCGCCTATCAGTAACATTGAAACGTGAAGGCCGTAAAGAAAAACGATTTACATATCATGTATCCAGTAAAGTAGACTCTACTAAAATTACCGCATCTTGTAAAGATGGAATTCTTACATTGCTACTACCACCGGTTACAAAAAAGCAAGTAGAACCACTAACAATCGCTGTTAGCTGAATTTGATATTATAGCATTTATTTAAATAATTTTAATTGGATTACCAACTCTAAATGGAATAAATGCTATAAGCTTTCTTTCGCCTTCTCCATAACTTTTTTCTGGACTTCCGGCAGTAACCCGCAATTCTGCTCCATTCATATATCTCAATAATCCTACAGGTAGCTTTAATCGATCAGTAATAGTATGAGAAATATTTAATTCTTTAAGCTCTTCACTGCTCTTGTGGAGAAAAATATTCAACATTTTTTGAGATTTTTCTTGAAGCGTCAAAGCGATTTGTTTTAAATATTTAGTTAGGAATATTCCTATAGTTCCATCTTGTTGACCTACGATATACAAAACTGATTCACCTTTCATATCCCTTCCAGTAATATCACGATCAAAATCCTTTTTAAGTTCAAAAACAATATCATTTCCAGATTGAGTTCTCTTTTTTATTTGTATTGATGTTCTGTTAGGGAATTGGCTTTTAAGTTCTGGATCTTTAAAGGTTATAAATCCATCTATTTTTTGATACATATCTTCTTGAATGGTTGGAACTTCTATATCACCCAATGGAATAAGTTTTTTAATCAAATTCGATTCGAGTACTTTTCCAAGCATTACCCTGGTTTCTTCATCCATATTTTTTAATAAGTCTGTATTATCACTACCAACACGAATTATACCATGCTTTTCTGGTGGTGCAAGCATTTCTTGAGGCGGCAATATTCTTGATGTCAATTTTCTGGGTGGAGTAGGTCTTGGTGCTGGCTTATATACTCTTGGCGAGTATTCAGATAAAAAGAAATCATTACCCCTGGTGTTTTTAAAAATCATACTATATCCCTTGCTATGATTAATAAGTATGATTGTTATTTATATTGAAGTCGCTTCTTTAGTTCTCTTTTCCCATCCCGATTTAATTCACATGTTCGATCAATAATCGTCATTCCAACTAAATGATCTATTTCATGCAAATAAATGCGGGCATCCATATCAGTTAAAATCTTCTCTACTGGTAAAAATTGTCCATCCACGATGTCTAGCCAAGTAGCTTTAATTTTTTTTGTACGCTTAACTAATAGCTCAACTCTTGGAACAGATAAACATCCTTCCTTCTCTGCTGGACCTTCTTCACCAATAGCTTTATATTTTGGATTAAAATAAACATGATACTTCTCATGGTCTTCATTATCCCTAATAATAAAAAAGCTTTTCTGGATTCCAATCTGATTTGCGGCAATTCCAATTCCATCATAAGCCAAACAAGCTTTTAATGCCTGCCTGCACTCATTATAAAGCTCTTCATTAATTTCCACAACAGGATTTGTTGGTTTAATTTTATGAGCATATACAATACAGTTAAGAATAATTTTATCTGTATATGCTTCTTTGATATGTAATAACATTTTTTCCTCTATGATAATAATACAAAAAAAGAAGGGCAGTGTTTAGCTGCCCTTCTTCAGTAACTGATCAACAATATTTTGGCTAATAAGATATATTATAATTCAAACTACGTATGTAACAATAAGTATTGTCGTATAATCAAAAAACTATTCAAACACGCTTAACTGCTTTCTCAGCCCCCATTTTTGCTACGAGGTCTCCTGGTCGAGTATTTGTAGCATCACCATTTTCTGTAATAACCCAGAGAACCTTTGTACCCACAATTGCTCCCATTTTAGGGGCATAACCATCAGTAAAGATGATTACTGCGGAATACTTGCCACGATGCTTGGGATTATTCAAGTACCGCTGAACACAATCAAAATCAGTGCCACCATTCCGAGTACGCTTCCACTTGAAATTGTTCATGTTCTTGACTGAATAAAATGATGACTCATCAATTTCAGTATCGAAATTTACAACATCAATTTGTGATTCACGGCTGCAAGCATAGGCTTCTGCCAAACCACGCTGGACATCCTCATTACTAACAGAACCCGATTGATCAATTGCCCAAAGAACATTCGCAATAGTGGTTCGCTTAACTCCCGGAAAAAGATAAGGCATACGCTTGTTAATGCGCTTTACCGTGGAGTAACGATCCATTGATCGTGCCCGCCCAATAAACATCCGAAGAATTGCCTTCCAATCAAGCTCATTCTTTAGAAGACGCTCAATCTCCGATGAAATCTCCGATGGAATAGAACCCCATGATGCATTGCGTTGAGCATTCTTAACACCCTTCTCAATTAGTTCACGGACCTTCTCCCGCATAATGTCACGGAATTCGTCAGGAGCTTCGCCCCAATTACCATGACCATCAAGAGTCTCACCGTTCTCATTACCAATCTCTAGGACATATTCGCCCTCACCATTGGTCTTTGAATTATCCTTGGCATACTGCTCAAGACGTGCCATATACCAATCCGAAGATTCAAGCTTTGGAAAGCTCTTAATAAGCTCTGCAAGCTTGGGATCATCAGTCTTAGGAGCACGCCCCGGCATCAGACAAAACTCTGGCAGCTTGTCTTCGCCAATAATACTGTTAATAGCAAGGTCTGTCGCCACATTCCATAGACGAGAACGCTTACGATCAGCAACAGCACGTTCTGAGATATGCATGAATGCTACATGAAATAGCTCGTGCATCAGAACGCCTTGACGCTGCTTCTTCGACATTCCACGCATGAAGTCAGGGTTAAAACCCATCTTGATGTTTGCGTTCTTGTCACACATTACATATGCGGTATCCACCTTCCAGTCTGCAATTTTTGGAATATACATGCTCATGCCACCGAGAAATGGCTCTGCTTGCATAAGCTCAATAAAATCAGCACCAAACTGATACTCAGCAGGATCAACTGCCGGATCTGGCTCATGCCGAACATTAAGCTCTGTAACCTTGTTTGTCGTGTCGTTGTTTTCGCTCATGTATGCACTCTACATGATCCTAGTAGAGAAGTCAAAAACTATCTTTGATCAATAACTTCTTGCTTTTGTTTTCTGGGAATGATAGGATCGCAATATATGCCACAAAATACAAAACTAGATAAAGATAAATGCGACTGCTGCAATAAAGTAAAAAATGGATCAATGATTTATATTGGGGGAGAACCCATGGAATTTTTTTGCTGTGATTGCAACCCTGCTATGTACAAACGCACATATAAGGAACACTTCGAAGAATTGGCCGAACAACAGGAACAACAGAATGAAGTGAGATGGGGAAAGAATGGATTGACTCTCTCACGGTGATCTGATAGATTCGGTTTGTAAGCAAGAAACACTAACGAAAACAAAAGAAAGAAAAGGAAAACAATATGTCTCTCGCAGCACTTAGCCTCGATATCAAGTCCACAAAGCGCCTGTTCACTCGTTTCTCGCCAAATCGTGCGACCATGCTTCGTGGTCGGCATGGTATCGGCAAGTCGCAGGTGGTCTATCAGATTGCCGGTGAGTATCGCTCAGACTTCTATAAGGAACATGGTAACTGCGAGCGTGTAAGCGCAGCCTTTGCCAAGGAATCCGGTGTTCGTAAGATGATCGAATCCTTCTGGAAGAAGAACGGTACTGATCCAAAGTATGATGGTTGTGACCGCAATGTCTGGCACTATGACATGGGCGTCCCTGTTATTGAGCGTCGCCTTTCTCAGATGACTGAGGGTGATATTACCGGCATCCCTTTCGAGGGTAATCGTGGTGGCACGGTTTTCCGTGCGGTTGAGTGGCTTCTTGGTACTTGTGAGTTTCCTTCGGTGCTCTTCCTTGATGAGCTTAACCGTGCGATCAAGGGTGTCGAGCAAGCCACGTTCCAGCTTGCCGATAGCAAGGCTTTTGATGGCAACCTGCTTCATGCAGAAACACGGGTGATGGTTGCGGTGAACATTGGTGACCAGTACGATGTTACACCAATGGACCCAGCGGCAATTAGCCGATATGCAGTGGTTGATCTTGATCCAACCCTAGAGGATTGGATTGCATGGGCCGGTGATAATTGCCATCCTGCACTGGCAGAATTCATCCGTAGCAATCCACGCTACCTTGAATTCAAGGATACTTGTGAGCCAAACAAGAAGTATCCAGATCGTCGTGCTTGGGGAAACCTTGATGGAGAACTGGCATATGCCGGTCTTTACAAGGAGTGCAACGATGTGCTGTTCTGCCACATGGCTGCATCAATGGTTGGTTTCGAAGCCGCTAACGCTTACTGGAACTTTTTCAAGGAGCGTGCCGCTGATATCTCTGCGGAAGATGTTCTTGCCGACTGGTCATCAGTCCTCAAGCGTCTGCCAAAGGATGAAGCAAAGCGTCACCAGAAGTTTATCGAAATCATGGGCAAGATGGATCATCATCTAAAGACCCATGAGATGACTCCCGATGAGGCTGCACAGTATGGTAAGTATATGAATGATGCACCAGCAGAAGTGCTGATGGGAGCTTGGAAGTCGATCAATGTTAACAAAAAGAATCTCTTTATGACTCATCCCCATATCGAGCATCTGATTGTCCGAGTCCTTGCATCCTCAAATGCAGGAACTCCGGCTCCAACACCGCCAGCACCGGCTCCTGTTCCTGCAAAAGCAGTTAAGCCACGCACCCGCAAGTAATCAGGCAATCGACCAAATAAACTAAACGAGGGAAGTACAGAAATGTGCTTCCCTTTTTTATTGGTTTTACCAATCTCTTGATTCTGTAAATTTGTATTGATATGATCTTCCTTAGAAAAGGAAAAATTATGCAATCAATCACTTCAGCATCAGTATCAGGTCGAGCCATTCAACAACTAACAATTAAATTTATCAAAACACATCCCAATGCTGTTATGCCAAAACCTGCCCACCAATATGGTGATGCTGGATTTGATATTTATGCTGTAGAAGAAACAGTGCTGCCGCCAGGAGAAGTTACTGTTGTTCGAACAGGATTACAATTAGCAGATTGTCCAACCAATGGAATCAATGGCGCACAATATTATCTTGACATCAGATCACGATCTGGACTATCCAGGAAGCTTGTTTTTCCTGTCACTGGAACAGTTGATGTAAATTATCGTGGTGAAGTTGGTGTGGTTCTTGCAAACTTCGGCAAAGTGCCATATGTGGTTAATTCAGGAGAGCGTGTTGCACAACTTGTCATTCAGCAAATTATTGCCAATACACCAACAATGTCAGTTGTTTTTGAGGAGACTGACTCCGTAGCAGATACAGATCGTGGATCAGGTGGATTTGGTTCCAGTGGCGTCTGATAATGTTATTAAAAGATATTATCAATATTAAACCAGGAACCTTAATAAAAGGTTTTAAAATAAAACCTTTCCGAAACCGATCTGCTATATTTAATTTAGATGGATGGGAGATTACACCAGAATTTGATTTTGAATGTATCCAAACTATATTCTATCCTCTAGGTTATATCCCAGGACAATATAAAATTTATAATAGCAGTGAATTACAAGTCAGTGACGAAGAAATAAATGAATTGCACCAAGAAGACTTTTGGAAAAATTGGGATCGTAGTTATTTTATAAAATATAATATTGGCGATCCCATTGGTATCCACCTTGGCGAATATATTATTTGCGACGGTGATGAATTATCTAACAAAGGTACAAGCTTATATTCTAAAATATTGCTGCCAAGTGGGGATATAGGCTTTCTTGTATTCCATTCCAAAAACTGGAAGAAAAAAGAAATGGAACTTGTATGATTAATAAATCAATTTTAGTAATTGATTCTTTCAATGTTTTCATGAGACACTTCTGCGTAAATGAAACTGTAACAGCGGGCGGGGATCTTGTTGGTGGAGTGGTTGGATTTGTTAAAGCATTAGGAACATATATCGATCAGCTAAGACCAGACTCTGTTTATGTAATATGGGAACAAGGCGGTCCATCACAAAGAAGAAAACATATCTATCCAAACTATAAAGCAAATCGTGCAACCAATAAAGCTTTACAAGATGTTTACCGCAATGATGGAAAATATATAGCATCATCAGATGGTAAAAATAAACTATTCCAATTACAACTTTTAACAAAAATTCTCGGTCATCTTCCTGTTTGTCAAATCTATGTGCAAGACACAGAATGCGATGATGTTATAGCTTATCTCGTAAAAAGAAAATTCCAAAACAATAACCAAACAAAAATTATCGTATCCAGTGATAAAGATTTCTATCAACTACTAGAAGATAAAGATGTAAGGATATTTGATCCAGGAAAAAAAATATTAATAGATTCTAAATATGTTTTAGATAACTTTGGTATATCAGCAAGAAATTTTACTCTTGCTCGTGCTTTAGTCGGAGATACATCAGATAATCTTAATGGCGTTCCAGGCATAGGTCTTAAAACTGTCATCAATAGATTCCCAGATTTTAAAAAAGAAGATGTAGATCTGGATCTATCTTGGATTAAATCTGAAGCCGCAAAACTTCTAAATGAAAATAAAAAAGGACCAAAGTGTTACAGTGACATTGTCAGTCACATGGATATCATCGAGAGAAACTGGAAATTAATGTACCTAGATACCTCCTGCTTGGCCTCTACGCAGATTTCTAAAATTGACTACCGCCTTGAAATATTTAAACCAATTTGTAATAAAATGGATTATATTAAAACCTTTGTAGGGGCGGATATTCCTTTAACTCACGACATCGACCAAGCGTTTTTATATGCTAAAACGCTACTTCGATAATCTTTTGAAACTTTCAAAGTAGTCTATAGTTACACTTACAGTGCTCAAGTAGGTGCCAAAACTAGTTTATAAAAGTTATCAGATAGTATACATTCAGTCATAACAACCCAAACCCAAACGGAGCTAATTTAAATGTCAACAGGTAACAGTCCAGTATTATTTGCATCACTCGGAAAATCATTTCAAGAAAAATTACTCCAAGCTCTATTAACAGATAAACTATGGGGTACTCAATTCATCGAAGTATTCAATGTCGATGAATGCCTAGAACCAATCTATCTTAAAATGATCGCTAGCAAGTATATCAATTACTATCATGCATATAAAGAATTCCCAACACTAGAACTTCTTATCACAATCATCAAAGATGAATTAACAAATAATCAAGACCTTGTTCTCCGTGAACAATGCTATAACTTCCTCCAAAAAGTTATCCGAAATGAAAATGGTAACGATCTCCCCTGGGTAAAAGAAAAAGCTTTCACCTTCTGCCGACAGCAAATGCTTAAAAAAGCATTAACAGAATCTGTAGACATCATCCTCACAGACAAATATGAAACCGTTGTAGATATCATGAAAACTGCTATCGCTGCCGGGATGGCTTCGTCAAATGGTCACGACTATATGAATGATATCGATGCTCGATATTCCGTAACGTTCCGCCATGCAGTAAAAACTGGAATCCCTGAACTAGATGAAAAGAAAATCATGGGAGGTGGGCTTGGTGCCGGTGAAATCGGTATCGTCTGTGCGCCATCAGGTGTTGGTAAATCACATCTACTAACACACTTCGGTGCTCAAGCACTACTGCAAGGCAAAAATGTATTCCATTATACCATGGAACTAAATGAACGCTATGTAGGTATCCGTTATGATAGCCACCTTACAGAAATCAATTCATCCGATTGTTCTGACGCAACTGACTTGATTAAACAATACTTTGAAGCAAATCGTGAACACATGGGAAGATTAATTATTAAAGAATTCCCAGCACGAAGCATCACATGCAATAACATTAAATCACATATTGATAAAATGACATACAAAGGTATTCGCCCAGATCTAGTCATTATCGATTATGCTGGAATTATTCGGTCAACCGAGAAATATGATCTCCCTCGACTCGAAATGCAATTCGTTATTCAAGAAATTCGTAAAATGGCCAAAGAACTAGATGTACCAGTTTGGACAGCACTCCAATCAAATAAAGAAGGAGCCAAAGCAGATATCGTAGATCTTACAAACCTTGCCGAATCATATGGACAAGCAGCAGAAGCAGATTTCGTTCTCGGACTCCAACGCATGAGTACGCAAAAAGCAACAGGCTTCGGAACTATGTTCATCGCCAAAAATCGATTCGGAATCGATGGATTGCAATTTAAAGTACATCTCGATACCGCTCGTAGCAAAATCCGTGTGCTAAGCGATGCAGAAGTAGAAGATATTAAAAATGATAACGATATCGAAAAAGAACGAATTCAAAATGATACCGTAAGTAGATTTAAAGCAGCAATCAAGAAAAGCAAAGAAGATCTACAACTCAGCAGCCTGTCAGCAAAATAGGAGAATACTATGTTACTAAATGGAAGAATCACATATAAACCATTCGAATATGATAAAGCATACGATTATTGGTTGCGTCAACAACAATCACACTGGCTCCCAACAGAAGTACAAATGGGGCCAGATGTCCAAGATTGGAAACTCAATATCACAGAAACAGAAAAATCAGTAGTCGCTGGTGTACTAAAAGGATTCATCCAAACTGAACTGGTCGTAAATGATTATTGGACAGGAAGAGTCGCAAAATGGTTCCCACACCCAGAAGTCGCAATGATGGCAACAACCTTCGGTGCCTTCGAAACAATCCATACAGTAGCATATGCTCACCTAAATGATACGCTAGGTCTCGAAGACTATGATGCTTTCCTAACAGAACCAACAGCAAAAGCTAAAATCGATCGCCTCCTTTCAATAGAAAATACTAATGAGAAAAAAGAAATGGCAAGAAGCCTAGCAGTATTCTCAGCATTCACAGAAGGTGTTAGCCTGTTCTCGTCATTCGCTATCCTATTCAACTTCTCCAGATTCAATAAACTAAAAGGAGTAGGACAAATCATATCCTGGAGCGTCCTGGATGAATCTCTGCACTCTGAAGCAGGTACATGGCTCTTTAGAGAATTTGTTAAAGAAAATCCAGAAGTATGGAACGATGAACTGAAAAAATCAATCTATGATGCAGCAAGAGCTACAATAGAAATCGAAGACGCTTTCATCGATAATGTTTTTAATAATAAAACAATCGAAGGTATCGATCCAAAAGATCTTAAATGCTTCATTCGACATAGAGCAAATGTAAAACTCGGTGAAGTAATGTGTAAAACAAACTGGAAAAATATAGACCAAGAAGCACTAAAAAGAATGGCTTGGTTCGATACCCTATCACAAGGCGTATCACAACAAGACTTCTTCGCCGGTAGAGAAACACAATACTCAAAAGGTTCCATCTCCTTTGAAGATATTTTTAATGAAAAGAAATAATATGAAATCACTGCAAGAACTAAAACAAGAAAACCAAGCTCCAGAATTCTTAACAGATGAAGGTTACAAAACTCTCTGCGGCGGATACCTGCTAGAAAATGAAACACCAAAAGGTATGTACCAAAGAATCTCTAAAGCCTCCGCTCAAAGACTCAATAAACCAGAACTAGAAAATAAATTCTTCGAACTGTTCTGGAAAAATTGGCTGGGACCAGCTTCACCCGTCTGCTCAAACATGGGATCAAATAGAGGACTCCCAATCTCTTGCTTCGCTGGATATATCCCAGACTCAGTAGATGGTATCATGTCCTCTATGCATGAACTAGCATCAATGTCAAAATATGGTGGAGGTGTGGCTCAACACTATAATGATGTCCGTGGACGAGGTAGCATCATCGCCGGTAATGGATACTCAGATGGTGTAGTCCCATTTATGAAAATTCAAGACTCCACAACAATCGGTATCTCACAAGGTGGAACCCGCCGAGGTGCAACAGCATCCTACCTCCCAATCGAACATCCAGATATCGAAGAATTCCTCAAAATTAGAAAACCTCAAGGTGACCCAAATCGTCAATGCCTCAATATCCACCATGCAGTCTGTGTATCAGACCAATTCATGGATAAAATTAAAAATGGTGACGAAAAAGCAAGGTACCTCTGGAAAGAAATCCTGAAAACTAGATTCGAAACCGGTGAACCATATCTCTTCTTCTCCGATACAGTAAATCGAGAAAATCCAGATTGCTACAAAAATAATAACCTATCAGTGCTCGGTAGCAACATCTGTACCGAAATTACTCTCGCAACAGATAAAGAACATAGCTTCGTCTGCTGCCTATCATCACTAAATCTAGCACGATGGGACGAATGGAAAGATACAAATGCAGTGCAACTAGCTATCTGGTTCCTGGATGGTGTCATGGAAGAATTTATCGTCAAAGCAAAAGATATCCCAGGATTCGAAAAATCTGTACGCTTCGCAGAAAAATCTAGAGCTCTAGGTCTCGGCGTGTTCGGATTCCATTCACTCCTCCAACAAAAAGGTCTCCCATACGATAGCTTCGAAACCTATCGACTCAATAACCAAATCTTTAAACTAATAGAATCTGAATCTAAAATCGCTACCCAACAATTAGCTGAAGAATATGGTGAACCAGAATGGTGTAAAGGATACGGTGTCCGTAACACACACACAATCGCCCTGGCACCCACTGTAACAAATGCCATCATCAGCGGAAACGTCAGCCCATCAATCGAACCATGGACCGCTAACGCATTCGCAAGAAAAACCGCAAAAGGTACCTTCATCCATCGTAACAGCATCCTTGAAGCTTTACTGGAATCTAAAAATAAAAATGATGAACAAGTCTGGAACTCTATCGTATCAAATGAAGGTAGTGTGCAACATCTAGATTTCCTATCCAGTGACGAAAAAGCTACATTCCTAACAGCAAGAGAAATTAATCAATTCGTTATCGTTAAACTTGCCGCACAAAGACAAAAATATATCGACCAAGCTCAAAGCATTAATCTCTTCTTCCCTTCAAATGCTGATCCAACTTATATCCATAAAGTCCATATGATGGCTTATCACGAAGGTCTTAAAACTTTATACTATTGTCGAGCAGGTAGCGTCCTAAAAGGTGACTCAGGATCTAGAGCATACAAACGTGAAGAAAATGAATGCGTAGCCTGTGAAGGATAATATCGTTGTCATCTACCCCTAGAGAAATAATACCAACCCAATTCAATCACTCAATCACAATACCACTTTAACCCCACAAATCAATAATTGATATAAAATATTGTACTTTTCTCTAGGGGTAGAGACAACAATATTTTATATCAATTTATTCCAATTGCCACTTTATACCTCCAAAACATTAATTAAACATTTTTAACCATTTCTAACACTTCTCAAACCTAACAACCATATCACCAATAAATTTATCAATTGCCGTTTAAACATATGCCAAGGCCAATTGATAAAATAATGGTGTCATTTCTCTAGGGGTAGATGACAACAATATTATCATTTCTTATCTCTTGACCCATCAATCAATCTATGATATACTGGATACCTGTAATAACCTCTAACTCAGAAAGATTGTAACCATTATGCTAGGTCTTTGTTGCCAATTCCTTGAACCCCGTACAAAACGTGATGGCTCAACCGTGTTCGAAAACAGTATCAATGAACAATCTATGCAACTAGGCCGATTCAAATCAGGGGCCTATAATACAACATATATCCAAAACGTCTACCGAAATAACGTCGAGGAAGTCATTAAATTGATCCCTAAGCTCGTAGCAAATAATATCCATTGCTTCCGGCTGTCAAGCAATATCTTCTCCCTATGGGAATTCAATAACCATATCGCCAAACAAGATGATCTCCTAATCTCTAGGCTAAATCATTGCGGCAATCTATTCAAAGTTAATAATATCAGGGTAACAACACACCCAGGACAATTTACAGTCCTATCCAGTGATAGTGATGATGTAGTCTGTAAATCTATCATGGAACTAGATTATCATGCTTGGACCTTCGACCAAATGAATCTACCACAATCACCAGATAATGCAATCAATATCCATGGAGGTAAAGCAGATAGATCATCTAAACTTATCTCCGTAATCAATTCATTGCCTCATCATATCAAATCTAGGCTAACTCTGGAAAATGATGAAACATCCTATAACCTCATGGACCTTATCAGTATCTATGATGCAACAGGTGTGCCTGTATGCTGGGACTCACATCACCATGTCTTCAATGATGCAGGTATTCCAATGGATGAAGCTTTCCATTTAGCTACTATGACATGGAATAAGACAGGTTGCAAGCCCCTTCAACATATTAGCAACACTATTCCAGGTCAAGAAAATGGCAACTATACCGAAAGACGTAAACATAGCGACTATATCCATTACGTACCACAACCACAACTATTAGGTCTACAAAATAATGTCATCGACCTTGAAGTAGAAGCAAAAATGAAAAATCTAGCCATCTCAAAAATGAGAAACGATTTCAATGTCCAATAATTAATCCATCACAAACGCTTGCCACAATATACCCATTATATAGCCAAAATAATGGTAATAAAAAATATTGTGGCAAGTGCTTTTTTTGACAAATTTTGATATCAATTAATATTTATCAATAATGTTGTGTGCGACGGGATTAAACCCCCTCCCTTGAAATTGTCCCTAATTTATACTTATTCTCCTATCGCCCCACACATCATCACCCATGCTGGTTACTTCTCACAAGGTAGCCAGCATGCTTTTATGTTATCTCCTTCATTTATTATTTTCAATTGATTTCATCATTGACCTCCACATTGCAATCATCTATGGTGTGACATAATATGTCCATTGGGATGCAAAAAAATCTACAAAACAAGGCAAAAACAGAACTGCCTCTAGCGGGGTTGCCGGTGGGGTTTCCATACTGGCGTTTTTAGGGGTGCCAGAGGGGTTTTTAAAATTGGCCCTAGCGATGCTGCCAGAGCCATTTTGGAGAAGCCTATTGTCTAGCGCTATCAAAAACGCCAATTTTGGATATTTCTTTGGATGATGATGTTAAAAAGTGCTTAGAAATGGGTATTTTATAGATTGTCTGGATGGAGGTAAGATGATGGAGTGAAGGTGTTATTATTATTCTATGGGATATATTCTATTGATGGAATGGATTCTTTTGTGGGATTCAGATAATCTTTATCTAGTGAGAGAGTGAGAGAGTGAGAGAGGATATATTACAATGGTTACTGGATATGATGATATAGTAATGATTGATATGTTATGGGAGATATGATATACTGGGTGCTTGTCTTTAATATAGAGACAAGATATGAGTATGATCTCTTAGATATATTCTATTGATAAGATATAGTCAAGGAGATATATTGTTTATTATAAAAGGTTGAGGAAGATGACTGAGAATTGAGGTGATCGACCGGAGATGATAAATTGAGGTGATCGACTGGGTATGGAATAATATTTATGTGTTTATTTTTGTGGGTATAATTGAGTGATTGCCGCAAAAGTTTTACTAGTCTTTGGCTTTCATGTTTTTATCTTCTGGTTTAAAGTTGTAGGGAAATTTGGTATTTTTGTTATATGAAGCATCTGTCAGGTTTGCTCCACTGAGGTTTGCATGATAGAGGTTTGCACCAACGAGGTTTGCATCACGGAGGTTTGCATCACGGAGTTTTGCACCATAGAGGTCTGCACGGGTGAGGTCTGCACCCGTGAGGTTTGCACCCGTGAGGTTTGCACCATACAGGTGTGCATCCGAGAGGATTGCACGGGTGAGGTTTGCACCCGTGAGGTTTGCATCTTCGAGGTTTGCACGGGTGAGTTTTGCATCCGAGAGGTCTGCATCCGTGAGGTTTGCATCACCGAGATATGCACCACGGAGGTCTGCACGGGTGAGGTTTGCATCCGTGAGGTTTGCACCAACGAGGTTTGCATCCGTGAGGTCTGCATCCGTGAGGTCTGCACGGGCAAGGATTGCCTGAGAAAGATTTGCTTGAGAGAGATTTGCATTTGATAGATTCGTTTTGATTAACATTGCATTTGAAAAATTCTTTCGAGAAAGATCTTTTCCAGAAAAATCTTGATTTGAATAGTTTGTTTTTACGATTGATATCTCATCTTTGGTTGAAATTTTTT